>Ga0190278_1001_pt1 | contig 22864 bp, 22 predicted proteins | sample MCH_5Endo_L15_FD_131026 | JGI IMG/M metagenome (GOLD analysis project Ga0190278, IMG submission 131026) | Enriched cells of marine protists from Biology Centre CAS, Ceske Budejovice, Czech Republic - MCH_5Endo_L15 | ecosystem: Environmental > Aquatic > Marine > Unclassified | place: Czech Republic...
AAAAGGCTGGCAAATTGAAAGTCACGAGACAGCAGAAAATAAGTTTTCTGATTCAGATAGCGAAAATTCTGCTGAACATAATAATAATATTCTTGAGATGGATGTTGATAATCAGCCTTTAGACAACCCACCTAGTAACGCAGAGGATGAAGAGAATGTTGTGCATAGTCAACAGCAAGATGAACCTCTGCAAAATAAACATGATAATCAAGTATTATTATCATTACTGAACCACCCTCTACCTAATGCTTATTCTTTAATTCATCAAAAGTTAGCATCTGGTGAAATGCAGCCTGATGGCTATGAGGGTTTTCCAACTCCTTTAATGTATATATTACGTGATGTTAATTTAAGTCATAGTAATACTTGGATTGATTTATTTCTTTATCATGGCGCTAATCCTTTCATAGAATATGATGGAATGAATGCACTTTCTGTGACAGTGAATCAAGAAGATTTACATAGTATAAAAAAGTTTTTATGTACTGATTTTCAAAACTATCATTTTCATATATTCAACGGAATGCATTTAAGTGTGCACAGCAAGATAGAAGAGCTTTATGATAGTATTATACAAAAAATGCCTATAGATGCTTCATGCGTCAAATTTTCAAAAGATTTAAATAGTACGATCAAACTATGTATGACCACTTATCAAGAAACATATAGTTTATTTAAAAATGTTGTAGAGCATAGTAGTATGTCAACAGAACAAAAGAAGTCTATGCTTATTAATGCCAGGGCAAATTCAGAGTTAATGGAAAGTGCGGATCTGAAAAAGCTAGCTTTGCAAAACCCATATTTTGAAAATAAATATCTTAAAAACCAACTATATAAAGAGGAAAAGTTTTTCGATGAGTTTAAGATATCGACGCTACGCACTATACGTAATTTTTATGAAGACTCCGATTTACCAAAATGCGATGGCGAATTCATGAAAAGCCTAACAAGGTCTGTAGTTGAGAATGTTAATCACGACAGCACACCTTATATTTATAGTGGCCCTTCTCTTTCCGTTAATTATAAAAACTTAGAAGAGCAATTAATTGGAGGGCAAAATCATATTTTTGACAGTGGTGAGGAGTGATAGTAAATCAAGATGAGTATGTGTTCACGTGAGTGGTTTAAAAATAAAAATATTAAAAAAGTGTGTTATGCCAAACAATTTCAGGGTAACAAAAGTGACCTGTTTCGAGCTATTTTGTTAAAATTGAAACCACTCACATGAACGGACATCCGTTCTAACTAATATTTGACAATAATCTTTATTTATGTTAACTTACATAAAGATATGGTTAATTTTAATTAAAACAATAAGAAGGGTCTGATGAATAGAGAAGAAATATTGCAGCAAGCTGAAGAAGCTTATACTTTTTTGTGTGAAGAGAATGTAAAACTTTATAATAATATGGTGCATAGTATTATTGCTGAGCGCGAAGAAAGTCAATCTGATTCGTTGGGTGATTGTATAAATTTATATATTGATGCTGCTGAGGATTTTAAGGAATATTTGAATGAGCAAAATGAGCCAATGTCAATAGATAGTAGTGAGATTGTATTTGAAAAACATATACAATCTTTGGAATCTTTGTCGCACTCTATAGCTGCAATTAGTTATGTGTTATCTAGGGGTATGATAACTATAGAGGAGTGGCACAAAAGCGAAAATCTGATAAACACTATAGATCAGATAGTTCCTGCGCTCAAACATGCATGTACCCTAGAATCTTTTGTGTTCTCCAAAGAGCCGAAGCAAGTTGAAGAAGATCAGGATTTAGCAGGAGTGACATTCTTTTCTCCAGAAGAAGAATCTGTTGGAAACTAGACTAGATTTTTCGAAGTAAAAAAATAAAAGAATGAGGAGGTTAATTTATCAGCCTCCTCATTTTTTATAGTGATATTAAATTGAATTACCTGCTTTTTGTATCCGTTCAGTCAATGGCGTCAACTTAAGGATATTTCAAAAAATTTAGATATACCTTAAGGCTATTTTTGTGTGGCATTTTCTTATTTTAGGAGTGTTCATATGAAAAGAAGCCAGGATGTAATAAAACAAAGCAAAACCCTGATACATAGTCTAGAATTTCAATTATTTCATCTTCATTTTTATTAAAGCATTATTCTTGAAATAATATAGCTATGCAGTACTAAACCTTTACTAGTTAGTTTGAAGCGCCCTAAACTTAGGTCTACTAGGCCAAGTTTTTGGTAGTCATGGATTATGCTCATATTAAAAACTTGATCTAATGTTTTGCCAGTTACTTTTTGTAGATCTGATTCTAGGAAGCCAGAAGCCAAGCGACTTGCCATCATCACATATTCTAGCGTAATATCCTCATCAGATAAACGAATATTTTTCTGTATCCCATTACCTGTTTTCTGAACTGAGGATAACCATTTTTGTGGTGAGTGCAAGGTCATGATGGAACTAATATTATTTTGTGTATGAATACGGCTATGTGCTCCAGGGCCAATGCCAATATATTCTTGATAGTTCCAATATACTAAGTTGTGCAGACACTCACTACCTGGTTTTGCATAATTCGATATTTCATAGCGCTGATAGTCTTTTGACTGTAAATACTGATTTGTCCATTCGTACATATCTGCCGCTACTTCATCACTAGGTAGTATAAATTTTTTATCACTATAGAGTTTGTAAAATGGTGTACCTTTTTCGATAGTAAGCTGATATAATGAAATATGGTCATTTGAGAAATTTATTCCCTGTTTAAGTTCACTTGTCCAATCTGATAAAGTTTGGTTTGGCAAGGAATATATCAGATCATATGAGTATCGGTCGAATATTTGAGCAGCACTGGTAATAGCATATAAAGCATCTTTAGCACTATGTTTTCTACCAAGAAATTGCAAGTTATTATCGTCAAATGATTGAACTCCTATTGATACTCGATTGATCCCTGCGGATTTAAAAGAGCGAAATTTATCAGCTTCGTAAGACGTAGGGTTTGCTTCTAAGGTAATTTCAGTTGATTGATCTATGGTTCCTAAATCAGATAAATAGTTAATAATAGCTTCAACTATTTTAGGATTCATTAAAGAGGGTGTTCCCCCACCAAAAAATACTGACTTAACGTAACGTTTCTCGATATGATGTTTAAAAAAATCAATTTCGCTTTTATAAGCATCAATCCATTGCTGATCATTAACATCGCCAGCTATATGAGAATTAAAATCACAATAAGGGCAAAGAGATAAGCAAAATGGCCAATGAATATAAATTGAAACTGGCTTCATTATTTACATTTATAGGTAAGGTTAGTTTTTACACCTTTAACATCAATAATATCAGCAATTGCTTTTTCAATTATAGTTGAATCATTCTTTTCAGTAATATTACCAAATATATGAACTATAGCATTTGTTGTTTCAATGTGAATTTCATATCCAGGTTTGATTTGACTGCTGAGCTCTAGGTATTTAATTTTACCTCTGGCTTTAGCTGTGATATAGGCATCTGTTAAAAACTCTTTGCTGCTTTCAATAATTAATGCATCGGTATTAACATCATCCACCCCTTCAATAGTCGAAGCTAATTCTATGACCTTATTTGCTTGTAACCGAGTATTAATATTACCACCTATATAAATGGTATTATTTTTTAGTTCTACAATCAAATTATCTTGTGGTATATCCTCTTCCTGTACAAGCAAGTGGTTTAATTGCTCTAATGCATTATTTTTAGCAAAAGCGCAGTTGATTTGGCATAAAATAGTTAAAACTAAGATTTGTATTATATATTTAAGCATTGATCATCATTATTTCTTTCCTGAATATATTTTATTCTAATATGTCCAATGATTCAACTTATTTTTTGATTAAGCAATATTCATTATTAAATAGTAACATATTTTCTGGAAGCTTATTTTTCAAGCGATAAAGGTGAGTTTCGATTGTGCTTGATTCGCATAAATCATTATGTTTCCATGCTTTTTTAGCTAAATCTTTAAGGCTAATTTTAGAACCTGCCATAACTATGCTGTGTATAATTTTATTTTCTTTTTCTGTTAAACAAACTGATTGATTATGTGATAAAACAATTGCCGCTTGTTCATCATAGATCCATGGACCCGTAATGGCAGAGAATAAATTATCATTTAATACTGATTGTTTGATCAATAATAATAATTCTATCAATTTCAGAGGTGGTGGTAAAATTATTTCTGTACGGGGATTATTATAATCAACCAGATTAATAATTTTTTTAGCGCGCTGTTTAACCGAACTAGGTAAAAACTCGTTTGAATTGATAATTAATATATCAAATGTACTGTTACTATTAAACTGATCGACCTTGCTAAGACAATAAAAATTGACTCTCTTATTGCTTGTAACTAAATAATGAAATTCACTAATAGCTTCCGTTTGTGTATTTTGGAATTCATTACATATTGCAAAGTTATCAACAATAGAATGAAACAAGTAGCTGTCCTGTCCCCATAAAACAATATTTTTCTCATGTATGTTATTACTACTCATTTTAATCTGCGGCTTTATAAAATAATAGGTAATTATCTGTTATAGCTAACAGATTTTGCTGTTTGCCCCTTCTCTACCCAAAAACCTTCTGCAGGTTTTAAATCATCTGACACAGCTCCTCTATCATCAAAAACAAAACAATCACCTTTCCACATACCATTTTTATTTTTGGTCTCTTCAAGGTATTGTAAAATACCACCTTCTAGATGATATACTTCTTCAATACCTTTATCTTTTAACAAAGCTGTAGATTTTTCACATCTAATTCCTCCAGTACAGAACATAGCAACTTTCTTGCCCTTAAGCATATCCATGTTTGCATCAGTCCATTCTGGTAACTCACGGAAAGTTTCTGTTTTTGGGTCCACTGAGTTTTTAAACGTACCTACTCCAACTTCATAATCATTTCGAGTGTCGATAGTAATAACATCATCACGGGAGATAAACTCATCCCATTGATCCGGTTTAATATATTGTCCTTTTAAATTTTCAACATCTAAATCATCATATTTTAGCGAAACTATTTCCTTTTTAATTTTTACCTTAATTTTTGAAAAGGGCTGAATATCGCAATAATTAATTTTGATATTGATATCTTTAGGGTTAGTCAAGCGCTTTAGCTCATCGATAACTAATTTAACGCTATCTATATCACCAGAAATAGTACCATTAAAGCCTTCTTTAGCAATTAATACTGTGCCTTTTACGTATTTCTTTTTTGTAATATATAAAATTTTTGGCAATAAAGTATTTAAATCACTTATATTTACAAAGCTATAAAAACTTAGAACTGCAACTTGTTTTTCACTCATAACATATATTAATTTTTTTCTATAATGCTCTGGATTATAACATAAAACTATAAAACTGTGTAGAATTAAAAATTTGCATATTTATTAGTAAATAAATGAACTTTATTATTACAGCATGAAATCCAGTAATTAATGACTCCTTTTGGAATCGAAATCACTTTTGCTGTAGAACTGATCATACCGTTAGAAACAGCAAATTGATATAGTTCTCCATTCGAAGCAATGAAATTTAGAACTTGCTTATTATGAATGTCGTTAACTACAAAAGCCGATTGAAACACAACAGGTCTTTGTTTAGTTTTTAACTTTTCGGCTTTAGTTATTAGTTCTCCAGTCCAATTAATCAATCCATTTTTTGTTGAAATAATTGCAGCTTGCCTTGCATTGGTAGTAATAATTAAGTTGCTACCAGAGAGAGTCATTGATTGCACATCCTCAATATCTTTTTTCCAAATAATATTACCAGTTGCTGCATTAACCTTCATGAGCAAACCATTACTTGTTGCAAAATACAAATGATTATTATACATAATTGGTTTTGTTGTTACCGACGCTAAGTCAAAGCCATAAGAGTTGATGCTTTTTTCATCGCTCAAACTGATCATCCATTTGTTTTTGCCAGTTTTTGGATCTACTAAAACAATTTCACCTGAGCTATAACTAGCTAATACATTACCGTTAACACTCACAGGGTTTGTATGATTTTTACTATTAATAATTTCGATATTACCTTCATTAATCCAAAGAATTTTTGCATCTACTGTATCAAAGCCTACTAGTTGATTACTAACTGTTTGAACAACTAATAATCTATCATTAACCATTACGGGTTTTTTATGCAAAATATCTGGGAAAGACTTTGTTAAAATTGGCACGCCGTTTGTAGCGTCAATAATTATTAAGTCTCTTGAGCCTGTAGCCACATATAGTTTACCATCACTATATAAGATACTGCCTGATATGTGAGTGTCTCCATCTTCTATAAATTTACTAGACCACAAAAACTTGCCAGTTTTTAAAGAAAATGCAGAAATATAGCCTTTATCATCGAGGCTATATACCATGCTCTTAGCAATAGCAGGTGCAGTGATTAGATTACCTTTATTTAGTTTATAAGAAGTAACTTTCTTTGTGTAATCCAGCTCAATATTTTGGTGCGAACTTACTAAGTTAATAGTCCTTTTATCTTCAACATCCAATTGTTTGGTTAAGTCAATTAGATTCTTTGTCTTAGTACTGCCAAAATAATCGCAGCTAGTTAACAAAAATGGAAGTAATAAAATAATAAATTTTTTGTTGATCATAATTCTTAGCTCTATTTTGTTTTATGTTGAATTTGTTCAGATTTTAAATTAATGGCCTTTGCTTGCTCTTTAATAATATCGGGTATTTTTGGTGATGAAATAATTTTATCTGCAGTAGATTGCACTAGTTCAAATTGCTTCTGCTGTAGATGTAGCAAAGATTTTAACAATAAACCACTACCATAAAAAGGCTTTGATGGAGAGTTAAAGAAATTAGCATAGCGTGCTGATTTTTCTTTTTGTTGTTCCGTATAGTTGCTTTTTTTTAGTAAATAGCTTAACCATAATATTCTTGCATAAGCCCTAGTCACTTCTAAGTTTTGACCGTTTTCAATGATATTTTCTAAAAGAGGCATAGCATCATCAGCTTTCTTTTTAGAGGACACATCAATCAGTTTTATTAATTGCTGTTGTACATCATTGCCTTGATCGTGCAAATTGATAATAGAAATATTCGTATCTGACTGTTCAGCTGCTTTGACAATTAAGTCCCCAACCCCTTGATTTTGTTGCTTTTGATTGTTGTCATACCAGCTATATAAACTTATTACCACTGCGCAACAAAATGCAACAATAGCAATAATTGGCAAAAACTTTTTAAATAAATTTACTTTACGAGTATTTTTTTCTTCATTTAATACTTCATCAAATAAGTCTGACATTTATATAATCCTTTTAATAATATATTTTATTACACATAAATTTTGTTTTCGCATTAAGAACTTTCTTTTTAGAATGAAAATCTTGCTTAGGAAAATCGTCTTCAATTTTTTTGAGTAACGTGCAAGCATCACCTTTTTTGTTCAAAGAAGCCAGTGAATACGCAGCTTTTAATAAATAATCTGTAGCTTTTGAGCTATTTGGAAATTTTTTATATCCGTTCATATATATTAATGCTGACTTATCGAATAAACCACGCTGGTAAAAACTATCTGCATACCAAAAGTAAGCATTACTTTGCAAGTTACTATTCGGAAAATCGTTAATAAACGCTGCAAATTTTTGTTCAGCTGAGGCAAAATCTCTATCTTTCAAGTCTGCAAGAGCCAAATCATACGCAGCCCGATCGCTTGAGATTAGTAATTTAACCGACTCTGGGTGATCTTGTGCGGATAAGTTTTCTAGAGCAACTTCTTCTTGATTTACAAGATCAATATCAGTAATAGGTTTTGTTATTTCGCAATCATTTTGTTCTAAGAGTGTTTCTAAGTTCATTTCTAATGCATCTACTCTATTGCGTAGTGATTTTATTTCATTAGCCTGGTCTAATAGCATTTGTTTATAATCAATTACCTCTGCGCATGCATTATGAGCAATAAGCATAAAAAGTAAAATTTGAACCACTAAGCGCATACACTGTTATCTTTAAAAGAATATTATTATAACTATATAATATACATATTTTGTTGCTGAGTCTATTGATAATTACCCTAATAAATTTTCTTTAATTAGTTTTGCAACTCGATCTAATTCATTTAATGGTGTGTAGTTGTACGATTCTAGTGTTTGGGTGTTGTCATCAAATTGCTTGGCAACGCCAAGATCCATTAATTGCTGAATAAAATAATTATGCTTTGTTGAAACAAAATTTGGTAAATTATATATATAAACAGGGGTTCCAGTGCCCACAGCTTCGCTGCACATTGAAACTGAGTCTGGGGTTGTAATAATATACTGCGCTTTACTAAGCATTGTTGGGTATGGATTATAATCTTCATTAGATGGGCAGTAAATAATATGTGGGCTTAATACATTATTTTTAATATATTGTTTAACTAATTCCGGAGTTCGGCGGCTAAATGTTACTAGTAATTTTAATGATTTTTTGCGGGACACCTCTTTTAGGCTTTTAACCATTTTCCGAGCGTCTTGAATTTTAAAATTATAATTTTTATTTGACCCACCAATTATTACAGCTATAAAATTTTGCATGGAGGGATAAGTTGACTTAAACTGACTTTCTGTGTTAACAATTTTGTCTTTAATATTATGCAAAGAACCAATAATTCTAATAATATTAGGGAGAACATAGTTAAAGTTATCATGTTGAGGTAGTATAATTAAATCAAACTTCTTGGGAGATAAGTCTGGTTTCATAATTTGAATTAACTTTACTTCCCTTTGCTCATTTTTGGCAAAAATCTTTTTTAAATATACTGCCAAAGCAGCAAGGCGGCGACCAGCGCAAATAATAATCTCTGGAGGATCATTTGCCAATAAATCATTTAATGTAGATTTTTTAATATGCATTGGAAATAAGCCCAAAAATATATTCGGTAACTTAGCAAATTTATTATAAGATATTTTTTTAATTTCGGAGTCATCACTAATTTTTTTTGCTAATTCTAAGGCTTGGTTTGAATTACCGATGACGTCATCAACTAATACCCATATTTTTGGACTTATACTCATAAATTACTACTAAATTAATTGCTATATATTATTGATTCTATTTCTAAAACCCGATCTTGTAAATTTTTTTTATCACCTTTTGTTTCAACATTAAGCCTAATTAATGACTCTGTATTTGATTTGCGAATATTAAAACGCCATTGATCAAATTCAACAGAGAGGCCATCAGTTTGATCTATATTTTTATAACTATCTTTGTATTTTAGCAATATTTTTTCTACAATGAATTCAAATTGGTCTGTTGTGTAGTTAATTTCACCGCTGCAAGGAAATTTTTCCTGCTGCATACGCACCATATCAGACAGTTTTTGTCCTGATGAACACAACAATTCTGTTACTAACAACCATGGAATCATGCCGCTGTCACAATATCCAAATTCACGAAAATAATGATGGGCGCTCATCTCACCACCATATGCCGCATTTTCCTGACGCATCATATTTTTAATAAAACTATGACCAGACTTGCTTTGCAAAGCAATGCCATTATTTTTTGTTACAATATCTAAGGTATTCCATATTAGTCTTGGGTCATGCACAATCTTTTCGCCTGGGTGCTTTTTTAAAATATTGGCAGCCAATAGACCAACTACATAATACCCTTCTATAAAGCTACCTTTTTCATCAAATAGAAAACATCGATCAAAATCCCCATCCCAGGCAATTCCAAAATCAGCCCCATGTTGCACAACCGCATCAGAGGTTACCTTTCGATTCTCAATAATCATTGGGTTTGGCACACCATTTGGGAAATTACCGTCGGGTGTTTCGTTTATATATACAAACTCAAGCGGTAGTGATTTCGCCAATTTTTCGATAATAATACCAGCCGGCCCATTCCCTGGATTAACAACTACTTTAAGAGGTTTGATGTTGTTTACGTCAATATATTCTAAAAGATGAGCAATATAATTATCCTTACATGCTAGATGTTCTTGAGTCCCAATTTGACTTTTTTCAGCAGATATATTGTTAATAATGTAATCTTTAATTTTTTGCAAATCATCATCTAATGAAATAGGTCTTGCCCCTTTGCCCACCATTTTCATACCGTTATAACCTTTGGGATTATGGCTTGCAGTAATCATAATTCCACCATCAATATCTGGATTAGCAAAAGCCTGGTAATAAATTTCTTCAGTGCCACATAAGCGTATATTCAGCACATTTACTCCTGAATCAGTTAGCCCTTGAATTAAATTTTGCTGAAGCTCCTGGCTTTCAAGACGTACGTCATAACCAGTTACAATTTTCTTAGGCTGTAAAATCGCTGCATAAGCAATGCCGATTTTATAGGCAAGATCATTATTTAATTCTTGAGGAACCTTCCCACGAATATCGTAGGATTTGAAACATTTGAGATCGATCATAACTAACTACTTAAGAACGGAAAATACCTTTTTTATATCTGAGGCATTTTGTTTATTAATAATCAAAATACCATTATCCGTTTCAATAATAGCTAAATTACTCACACCTACAACAGCTATTTGCTTATTATTACTTTCTACGTAACAATTTGATACATCATGTAGCAATGCATCCCCTTTGATATTGTTTCCATTTAAATCTTTAGGCATAGCTTGCGACACTGAGTTCCAGTTACCAACGTCGTTCCAGCCTATGTCGCAAGCAACTACATTGATATTATCTGATTTTTGCAACACAGCATAATCGATTGATTGTCCATCAGTGTCACACTCAATTTTTTGTATATTAATCATTTTATAATCACCATGATAGCTTACTGAGCTATTAGCCAGGGAATTCATGGTATTAGTAAAAACATTACGGCTATACGCATCAATTTCTGATAATAGAATATTTGCCTGGCAATAAATTATGCCAGAATTCCATAAATATTCTCCAGATTTAATATATTGTTGTGCCGTTAAGTAGTCTGGCTTTTCAATAAATTTTAGAACTTGATGCTTATTATATTGTATATACCCATAATTAGTTTCAGGCCTAGATGGCTCAATGCCAAACAATGTTACCTTACCCTCACGCGGTAAAAGCCTGGCTTTTTTAACAGCAAACTGAAATGCTAATTCTTTATCAATAACATGATCAGAAGGCAACACCAGTATCTCTGAATCAGGAGCATAATTTTGCTGTATATACAAAGATGCATAACTAATGGCGTAGCTAGTGTCCCGAGATTCAGGTTCAACAAGAATCTCTATTCTACAAATATTTTTATTAACCTTTCTTAACTTGTTGCACTCTGAAATAACTCTTTGAGAGTATTTTTCTCCTGAAACAATAATAATTCCATTGATAGAATGTAGCTTACTGGCTCTTAGGATAGTATTCTGTAATAAACTAAAGTCATCATTTAGCTTAACGAATGGCTTGGGCGTATTTTTATTAGAAATAGGCCATAAACGCTTACCTTCTCCTCCCGCTAGGATAACTACATACATAAATTATTACATTTTTTAAATACATCTCTGATTGAAGTTATATAAAAAAATTACTAACTGTCAAACAATTAAAATAAAAATTAGGTATTTCTAAAGATAAAAAAATACTTGACTACGTTCAATTATTAATTTATATTAATACTACAATTACTCGGGTAATAATTAAAATTTAACAAAACGAAGAATTAAAATGGAAGATAATATACAACAAGATTTAAATAATCAGCTTTTTGAAGCAATAAGAAATAATGACCTCAAGCTCGTTAAAGATCTAGTGGCAAAAGGTGCAGATATTAATCATTATTGCGATTGGGATGAAACAACTTCTCTTCATAGAGCAGCCGAATATGGTAGTGTTGAGATGATTAAGTTTTTATTAGATGAAGGTGCAGATATTCATGCAAGTAATGATTTTGGACAAACTCCTCTTTACCGGGCAGCCTCTTCTGGTCACATCAAAGTAGTAAAGTTTTTATTAGAAAAAGGTGCAGATATTCATGCAAGTGATGAGGGTGGAACAACTCCTCTTTTTATAGCAGCACAACTTGGTAGAGTTGAGGTAGTTAAGCTTTTATTAGAGAACGGAGCAGATGTTGATGCAAGTAATGTAGACGAAGAAACTCCTCTTTATATAGCAGCACAACTTGGTAGAGTTGAGGTAGTTAAGCTTTTATTAGAGAGGGGTGCAGATATTGATACAAGTACTAAGTATGGTAACACCCCTCTTCATTTAGCTGTGATTGACGGAAAGTTAGAAATAGTTAAGCTTTTATTAGCTAAAGGGGCTAATGTTACTATAAAAAATAATGCTGGTAACACTGCTGTTGATGTGAGCGCTGAAGCAGAACGTTGGTCTTATGGGCAAGATGTTGCAAGGGACGAGATAAATGAATTACTAGAAGATAAAATAGCAAGTGAAAACCCATATACTGGATTAGTAGTAGATGGGGCGACTTCACATGCGTATCTTTTTCTTGCGGCACAAGATAATAATATAATTTTTGCAAAAAAATTACTTGAGTTTGGTAAAGATGTAAACGTAGTCGATGAGGATGGTCAAACGCCTATTTTTGAGGCTGTAAAAAGAGGTAATGTTGAAATGACCAAACTTTTAATTAACAATGGTGCTAATCTTAATGTAATAGGTAAGTATGGTCAAACACCTATTTTTACCGCTGTACAAAAAGGTAATATTGAAATGGCCGAGCTTCTAATTGATAATGGCGCAGATCTTAATATACTGGATAACTCTGGTTTTTCTCCGCTTCGTTTTGCTCAAATTGGACACAGAGGCCTTACGGAAATGTCTAAATTTTTAGTTAAGAAAGGATTGGATATTGATATGCAAGATAATCATGGTCAAACTGCCCTTCACTGGTCAATTAGCAATCAAGAATTATTTAAATTTTTATTAGATAATAAAGCTGACACTAATATTCAAGATATTAATGGTGATACACCTCTTCATATAGCTGTGGACAGAACAAATTCAGATATGGTCAAGTTTTTATTAGCTAAAGGAGCTGATGTTACTATAAAAAATAATGCTGGTAAAACTGCTATTGATGTGAGCGCTGAAGAACAACGTTGGCCTTATGGGCAAGATGTTGCAAGGGACGAGATAAATGAATTACTAGAAGAAGCTAGCGAAGAATTAGCGGGTGATAATTTAATTGAGCCACTAGGTGATAATTTAATTGAGCCACTAGGTGATAATTTAATTGAGCCACTAGGTGATAATTTAATTGATACTGAGTAATTTGCTTAAAACATCTATATTAGATGCAAGAAACACCCTTTGACTATAAAAGTCATTGGGTGTTTTGTATATTATGCTAGTCAACGTTAAGCTATAGACGGAACTAGATATTACTTAACAATTTTCCAGCTACCATCACTTTGCCTGCACGCGGTGCCATATGCATTTTGAGTTTTGCCATCTATAATGACTTTTTGTTGATATTCACGACAAATATTGCCATCGTTAGCGATCGTTTTTGTTGGAGTGATGTAGCCATAATTGCCACTATCGGGATTGTTCCACTTCACGCTGCTTCCAGTAGGGGATGTTTCAAGGGCTTTTTGCGAAGATTGACGCATAATTTCACGATCATGGTTGTCTAGTGTTTGCCCAACATTAGCGCCGATCATTGAACCAGCCAAGGCGCCAATACCAGCTGCTGCAATTTGACCAGTGCCGCCTCCAAACTGAGCTCCCAATAAACCTCCGGCAACACCGCCAATCAATGTTCCGCTCTGTTGTTTGTTAAAAGCACTATTTTGACATGAGCATAAATAGATTAAAGCAGTTACTAACAAAAGTATTTGAGATATTTTTTTCTGCATATTAGTTCCTTTTTTAAAATTTAAATTGAAAAATTCTATATTATTATGGTAAAGTGAGTGAAACATTTTAGCAAATAAATATGACAATATTCAACTTAAAACATGAAGATTTAATTAAATCTGCGTCTTATGCATCGGTAACTATTGCAATTATTATTATGGTTATTAAGAGTTATGGCTGGGTTTCAACTGACTCTCAATCAATCTTGGCCTCTTTAATTGACTCGTTCTTAGATGTCACTTCTTCATTTATAAATGTCATTGCAGTAAGGGTTGCTTTAACCCCTCCAGACAAAAACCACCGTTTTGGACATGAAAAATTTCAAGATTTAGCAATTTTTTCGCAATCAATATTCTTTTTAATCTCTTGTTTCTTTATTTTATTCTCTTCATCAAAATCGTTATATCTACAAGAAATGCCAGAAAATCCAGAGTTTGGTATGGGCATTATGTATATCTGTATATTTTTGACTTTAATTTTAGTTATATATCAAACTTATGTATATAATAAAACGAAATCAAAAATCATTGCTGCTGATAAGCTACATTATTTTTCAGACTTTCTTAGTAATATCGCGGTAGTAGTCTCGTTATATTTGAGTTCGACATTTTGGTATATTGATGCAGTGATGGGCATTTTTATTGCTCTATACATTATGAAAGGTTCAGTTGTTTTATTTCGCGAAGCAATTAGAAATCTATCAGATGAAGAGTTCGAGCCTGAAGACCGTGAGAAAATAATCAAAATTATTAATAACTCATCTGAGGTTAGAGGCTTTCATGACTTAAAAACCAGGTCAGCTGGTAATAAGCCTTTCATACAATTTCATTTAGATCTAGATGGGTCACTGACCTTAAAACAAGCTCATGATATTTCAGAAAAGCTTGAGAAAAAGTTAATGAAAAAATTCCCAAAGTCTGAGGTAACAATTCATCAAGATCCAGTATAATGGCTTTTAATAAAGATTATATGAGATTGGCGTTGAAGCAAGCAGAGAAAGCATATGATCACAAAGAAGTGCCCGTAGGGTGCGTTATAGTGCAAAATGATAATGTCATCTCACAGGCTCATAATTTAGTGCAAACTCATCGCAATCCAACTTTTCATGCAGAAATGTTAGCCATAAATAAAGCGTGCGAGTTTCTAGATAGCAAGAACCTTGCAGATTGTGACCTATACGTTACTCTTGAACCATGCACAATGTGTGTTAGCGCTATTGCTAATGCAAGAGTTAAAAGATTATATTACTCTGTATCTGATGACAAGCAAGGAGCTGTTGAAAATGGAGTGCAGTTTTTCTCTTCCTCTAGTTGTTTTCATAAACCAGAAATTTATAGTGAAATAATGCATGAAGAGTCTAGAGTATTATTACAAAAATTCTTTAGAAACTTACGCTAATTGATGATTTTTGCTTGCTTCAATTTGTTCTATTTTATGCGCTTGTAGTAGTAAAATTAATGCTATTATCAATACACAAAATACTAAGTAGGAATAATTATTTATTTTATTGCTATGCATGAATGAAACTAAAAAGCAGATTACTGCAGTGACCATGTAATATAAGAAGCCGAAAATAGATCCAGCAGTCCCTAAAGATTTTTGGTAATTATCCAAGACCGTACATAGCACCATTGGCACAATCATGTTATACCCTAAAAATAGAAATGATAATGCACCAAAAATTCCTACCACATGGTGAGTTATATCACGCGATCCATCAAGTATTATGGAAACAATAATTAGCATAATTATACCAAATAAGCTAAACATAAATCCTATAAGACGTGTATAAAAAAGCTGATAGCGTCTACTGACCATATATTTTGTCAGGAAACTGCCCAATAAGCTGGATATTGTAATTGTTATAAAAAAATGCCCGTATTGAGATGCATCCATTTGCAAGTATTCAATAAATACAAAAGGCCCTTGAATAATGAAGCTAAAGTATATTCCATTCATGATGCCAACAATTAATGCATATCGCAGAAAAGCTCCATCATTTATTAAGGCTTTTAATACTGATTTAAAATTACTATTTGCATCAAGTCCAATATTAGCATTAGTTTCAGGCAAGAACCTGAAATATAATAAAAACATACACAATGAATTAGCAATCAAAAACCAAAACACATATTGCCACTCTTGATAATAGAGCATTATATAACCACCAAATATGGTTCCAATAGTAGGCACAGAACTGATTACAATAGCAATATTAGCATAAAGATACGATAGCTCCCAATCTTTGTAGGAATCACGCGCGATTGCCTGAGAAACTACTGAGCAAACACTAGCCCCATATGCTTGTAGACATCGACAAATAATAAAAAATTTAATATCTGTACATTGGGTGATTAAAAAAGTTGCAAATGCATAAAATAGCACTCCAAGTAAAATAATTGGCTTGCGTCCATAGATATCTGAAAGGCTTCCTAATGTAAGAACTCCAAAAGCAAAGCCAAAATAGTAAGCAGCTGTTGAAGATTGAGCAATACCACCATGCGTATTTAATTGTAAAGCAATGTTTGGCAAAGCAGTTGAGTAGATCGACTCTGTGAATAATGATAATGATATCATTAAATATAGTAAATAAGGGGACGCGCGCGCAATTATTTTCATTTAATTTACATTATTACACATTAAATCTAAAATTTACTACATCACCATCTTGCATTACGTACTCCTTACCCTCAACACGAAGCTTGCCGAGTTCTTTTGCCTTCACTTCGCTGCCAATTGATAAATATTCCACGCAAGAAATAACTTCTGCACGAATAAACCCTTTTTCAAAATCAGTGTGGATAATGCCGGCACATTGGGGCGCCAGGCTGCCACGTTCAAACATCCAAGCGTGCGCTTCTTTTGGGCCAACAGTGAAGAATGACTCAAGATCTAGTAGCGAATAAGCTGAGAGAATTATTTTACTAAGGCCAGTACTAGATAGACCAAGACTATCTAAGAAATCTGCTTTTTCTTCTTCGCTTTCAAGTAATGATATTTCAGATTCAATTTTGGATGAAATCACTACTACATTTGCTCCATCTTGTTTGGCTTTGTCTTTAATGGACTCGGAATAACTATTGCCAGACTGGGCTTCATCTTCGCCAACATTACAAACATATAATATTGGTTTTGAAGTAATTAATTGCAAAGCAGCTAGTTCTTTTTCATCAACATCTTTTAATTTTCGTAATGGCTCACCTTGCTCTAATAATTCTTGGCATTTTTTGAGAAGCTCTAATTGTGGCAATAATGTTTTATCTGATTTAGCCTTTTTTGCTACTCCTACTATTCGCTTACTAACTGACTCAAGGTCAGCAATAACTAGCTCTGTTTCAATTATTTCTGCATCATCTACCGGATCAATTTTACCGTGAACATGAGTTATATCATCATTTTCAAAACAACGCAGCACGTGCACAATTGCATCCACTTCACGAATATGTGATAAAAACTTATTTCCTAAACCTTCGCCTTGACTTGCGCCTTTCACAAGACCGGCAATATCTACAAACTCAATAAAAGCGGGGATAATTTTTGCTGAACCAGCAAGTTTTGCTAGGTCATCAAGGCGTTGATCTGGAACGGATACTGTACCAGAGTTTGGCTCAATTGTGCAAAAAGGGTAATTTGCTGCTTCGGCACTACAGCTTGATGTAAGAGCATTGAACAAAGTTGATTTTCCTACATTTGGTAGGCCAACTATTCCGCATTTTAATTTCATGATATGTTTCTTATAATTTTATGAACGCCAAGGTATCACAAAATTATAAGTCCTGCAATAAATACGTATTAGTAAAGTTTTGCAAGAAATTTAAAAGCTTCTTGAATAAGGTTTGCTTTAGTTAGCTGTTTTATAAATACTAGTTTATTATCTGGTTTTATCTTTGCATGTCGTGGATGATGTGCAATAAATTTCATAACTTTATCTGATACATCAAAATTATTATTAAACCTTGCAACAAACCCTCCATCACCACTATCAAGAGATTCGATTTTAAGCTCAAGGCATTTGTTGCGTATTTCTACGGTTTTTAATAAATTTGCAAACTCTAATGGGATAGGGCCAAATCGATCTTCCATTTCAATACTAAAATTATGCATTTCATCTTCATTAGACAAGTGTCCTGCACGTCTGTATATTGCTAGTCTTAGTGCAGAATCTTCGATATATTTTTCTGGTATTAATACTGGTATTTTTAAATTTATTTTAGGCGTAAACTCTATAGTTTTATCCGTAGTATTTTTAAGTTCAGTAATAGCCTGGTCGAGCATTTCTTGGTATAGTTCAGACCCAACTTCTCTAATATGACCAGACTGTTCATCACCAACTAAATTACCAAAACCGCGTAAATCCATATCATGTGAAGCAATTGAAAACCCAGCTCCAAGAGTATCTAGGTTGCGTAATACCTCGAGTCTTTGTAGTGAATGTTTATTGGTGCGGCGTTGATTCAAGGTTAGGTAAGCATAACCCCTTGCTTTGCTCCGGCCCACGCGTCCACGCAATTGGTAAAGCTGGCTTAAACCAAGCATATCAGCTCGGTGTATGATCATGGTATTTGCAACTGGAATATCAATGCCAGATTCAATAATGGTTGTTGATAGTAAAATATCAAATTTCCCATCTCAAAATTCATTCATAATTTGATCAATATCAGCTGGCTTCATTTGTCCATGAGCGATTTTATAGTTTAATTCTGGAACTATTTTATCTAGCTCCTGAGATATCCAGTCTAGGTCCTGAATGCGAGGTGCAACATAAAAACTCAATCCGCCCCTAGACCTTTCTCGTATTAAAGCATCTCGTATGATAATTGAATCGTAGGGCGTGATGTTAGTACGCACTGGTAGTCTGTCAACGGGTGGAGTAGATATTAGGCTTAAATCTTTAATGCCCACCATTGACATTTGTAGTGTCCGAGGAATGGGGGTGGCTGATAATGAAAGAACATGTATCCCAGCTTTTAGTTGTTTTAGCTTTTCTTTTTGTACAACGCCGAAATGTTGCTCTTCATCAATGATAACCATTTTAAGATTTTTGAATTTGATGTTTGACGCAAGTAGGGCGTGTGTTCCGGTAATAATCTGTACATCCCCATTTTCTAAGGCGGCCTTGTTTTTGCGTATCTCTGCTGGCTTTACTAGTCTTGATAGTTGAGCTACTCCAACTTGTGTGCCTTTGAAACGCGATGTGAAATTTTTATAATGCTGTTTGCAAAGAATAGTTGTTGGTGAAATAATAGCGATTTGCGGTTTGTCTTCATGTGTGTCATGGGTGATCATGAATGCAGCACGCATAGCCACCTCAGTTTTGCCAAAGCCAACATCACCACAAATCAAACGATCCATTAATCGACCTGATAATAAGTCAGACTTAATATCGTCAATGGCGGATAGTTGATCTTTAGTTTCACTATAAGGAAATTCCTTGCAAAATTTATTATAAGAATGAGTTTCAAAATATATTTCAGAAACCCTCGTAAGCTCTCTTTTTGCGGTTATTTCTATTAACTGCTTAGCAATGTCTCGTATTCTGTTTTTAAGCTTAGCTTTACGCTTTTGCCAACCAATATGACCAAGTTTGTCAAGCGGTGTTTCATCACCACCATATTTTTTGAACTGATCAATATTTTCGACTGGTAAATATAATATGTCGTTATTGGCATAAATAATTTTCAGACAATCATGCTCTATATTTTCTACTTTCATGGTCTCGATCTTTTCAAATCGACCTATTCCATGCTCTTTATGAACGATTAGTTCTCCTTCTGAGATATTATCTAGCTCAGTGAGCAAGTTGATAAGTTTTTTCTTCGAAGATATTTTCTTAGGGGCAAACTTATTACCTAATAGATCTTGCTCAGAAATAAATAAATGCTTCTTGCTGAAGAATCCATGCTCCAAAGGGCAGGTAACTAGGCTAATTAAATGTTTTCTAGCTTCGTTAAATTTCGTGATGTTGTAAGGTGTTAAGTCGTAATTAGTTAGTAAAGAAGCTATACGATCTCTTGATATTTTAGAGTTGCAAAAAATGATTGGAATTAAGGAACGATTTTCACTTAATATATCAGATAATATACTAACCTCAGTTTTTTGCTGCATTTGTGCAATAGAGGCAATATTAGGTGCTTTGGGTAATGCTTCCGATGTATTTAGTTTGTCGAAGCAGAAATGCTCGTTAGCAAGTAATTGCTTTATTTTTTCATATGGCTTAATGAGTAACTCAGGTTCAATAGCATAATAAAATGACTCTAAATCAGCTTTATTTTCAAGTAGCCGTGCTTTGTAGACTTCATGATATGATGATTCATGCTCGATCATTGACTGTAAGCAATAATTATCGTAGATTATTTTAGGATTACCTAAATAATTAATTAGGGTTGTCATTTCTTTGTAGAACAAAGGGGTTAGATGTTCATAACCATGACACTTTGTTCCATTAATAACAGATTGATACAGCTTACTATTGATATGATTTGCGCCAAAAATTCCTAAAAAACTTTTTTTGAACTGATCAATTGTTTGTTCGTTAAGCAAGGTTTCATGTGCTGAGCTAATAGTTACCGAATCAATGCTACTACTCGATAGCTGGCTATAGGTATCATATTGACGAATGTTATCGATTTTATCCCAGCCAAAATTTATTCTATAACCACTATTATTTACTGTCACTAGATCTAATATTTCGCCTCTAACGGCAAACTCACTACTATCAACAGCGCTAGCCATTCTAGTAAAACCTTTATTAATTAAAGACTCTGTAATATATTTAATATCATATTGATCGCCAGTATTAATAGTTAGCACTGAGTTGTGAAATGTTTTTATTGGAGGTATCTTAGTTAATAAATTTTTTGCAGTAGTTACCACAATCTTATTGGAATGTTCATTAGCTAGCTTTGAAAAAACCTCTACCCTTGAGGATAGATTATTTGCGCTTGGAGACGTTCGGTCATAGGGGTTAGTGTCGATTGCAGGGAGGTGCAATATGGTGTTTATATTATTATTTGAATATAGCAAGAGCTGTTTGTAGCTTAATAATGCCTCCTCTTCATTGGCATAGCATAAAATAATATTTTGATTTGTTGTACAAAATAAATTCCACGCATAAAAAGCCTTTGCACTCTGTGGAGTATTCGACCAAGTTTCATCTTGAAGCTTATCAGTGCTGCTTATTAGTGCTTGCTTATAATTACTAGTCATTTAAATTTTAAAATTCATTAGCCTTAGCATTATAGATGATTTATGTTGCGATGGAAGGGGTTTTTTGTTGGTATACCAATCATAAATATCCGCATCATTTAAACCTAGTATATTTTGTAATTCTAGTAGCTCAGCTTCATTGAATTCATTAATGTTTTCTTTAGTAAACCGTCCAACAACTAAGTCAGTTTCTTTGCAACCGCGATTATTACTTTGGTAAAGTAATTTTTTTCTTAATGTGGATAAGTTTATCGGATTCATGATTTAACTACTTGCAAAAAAATATATTAATATTATTATTCAAACTTAGTGCATAAAAGCAAGCTTAATGTCTAAATAAAAATAGGATATAGGATTTAGTTTGATCTTATGGATGAAATGAGTAAAGTATTCTATGCTAATTATTACCGTATAACCGATTATAACAGATATTAATATGAAACAACACCAACAAGAATACACACTTGATATACAGGAACTATGGAATGTTGTTAATAACGACCTAATGTCTTATTACGGAAAAGATTTATATAATAACTGGCTAGGTAAGTTAGATTTATTAGAAATACAAAACGACAAGCAGGCTATATTAGCAGCTCCGAGTGACTTTGTGAGAGACTGGATTAAATCAAACTATCTAAATGTTATTTCTCGTTGTTTTTCAGAGCGTAATCCTAAGATTAACTCCGTTGATATTATAACACATAAGGTGGATAAGAAAAAAGCCCTAACACCACCAACTACTGCAATTATAGATAGTTCAGATCAAGCAGTAGAAACAGCCCATAATGATAATGTTTTTGAATTTCTTGATTCAAGATTCACTTTTGATAATTTTGTTGTAGGGCCACCAAATGAGTTGGCTTATGCCGCAGCAATGGCGGTGGCAGAGTCTGATTCAGCTGTGAATAAATCAAATCCTTTATTTTTATACGGCGGTGTGGGTCTTGGTAAAACTCACTTAATGCATGCAATTTCATGGCATATTACGCAAAAAAATTCGGATAGAAAAGTTCTTTATATTTCAGCTGAAAAATTTATGTATCGTTTTATTAAGGCGCTACGTAATAAAGACATCATGTCTTTTAAAGAAGAGTTTCGATCAGTTGATGTGTTGATGATTGATGATATTCAGTTTATTTGTGGTAAGGAAAATACACAAGAAGAATTCTTTCATACGTTTAATGCGATTATTGACAATAACAAGCAAATGGTTATTTCCTGTGATCGATCACCTAGTGACTTAGATGATATTGAAGAAAGGATAAAATCACGCTTAGGGTGGGGATTAGTAGCTGACGTTCATAGTACAACATATGAATTAAGAGTTGGTATTTTAGAGTCGAAATTAGAAAAAATTGGTGTTGCTATTTCACGAAATGTAGTTGACTTTTTGGCTTCAAAGATTACCTCTAACGTACGTGAATTAGAGGGAGCATTGAACAAAGTGATTGCGCATTCTACTTTGGTAGGAAGAGAAGTGACTCTAGAAAGTACACAAGATATACTTAGAGACTTGTTAAGGTCAAATGAAAGAGCTATAACTATAGAAGACATACAAAGAAAGGTTTGCGAACGATATAATATTAAGTTAAGCGACATATCTTCGTCAAAAAGATTAAGGTCTATTGCAAGGCCTAGACAAATTGCAATGTATTTATCGAAAATGCTGACTTCTCATAGCTTAGCAGATATTGGTAGCAGGTTTTCGAAAAAAGATCATACAACAGTAATGCATGCAATCAAAAAAATTGAAACTCTAATGAAGGATGATATAGAGTTTAAGGAAGAAATATCTTTATTATCTCGTATTTTACAAAATTAATTAATAAGTGAAACATTATGTCAGAATCTGTA
>Ga0190278_1002_pt1 | contig 19484 bp, 17 predicted proteins | sample MCH_5Endo_L15_FD_131026 | JGI IMG/M metagenome (GOLD analysis project Ga0190278, IMG submission 131026) | Enriched cells of marine protists from Biology Centre CAS, Ceske Budejovice, Czech Republic - MCH_5Endo_L15 | ecosystem: Environmental > Aquatic > Marine > Unclassified | place: Czech Republic...
TACGATTATGGCGTTATGTTCAGCTACCATTGGTGCAAGCATTTTATTTATGAGCACCAAAATGGCTTCTAGAAACGTATCTCCGGATGGTAAAATAGGTCGTTTTGTTGGTAAAATGAAAAAAGGGTTTCAAGAAAATGCATTTTCTTATTTAATTACTTTACGATTAATGCCAATATTTCCTTTTACGGTAATTAATATAGTCGCAGCATTGCTACAAATTCCATTATATATTTTTGCTTCAGCTACTTTTCTAGGGATGATTCCTGCTTCCTATATTTTTACTTCTGTGGGGGTTGGTCTGAAGGAGATTATAAATCACCCTGATTTCTCTTTTAGCTTGGCCTTTAATCCTAAAATAATAGGTTCTTTAGCTGCGCTTGGGGTGTTATCTCTATTACCAACTATTTATAAAAAATATTTTAAAAAGAATAAAGCGTAATAATAATATTACTACGCTTTTAAGTGGTATGTATTGTAAATAAGTTAAGTTTAAAATTAAATGGCCATTGATTTAATTAGCTCAATTACTTTCTTACGAGTTTGTGGGCTTTTAACATCGCTGAATGCTTTAATTAAGTGCACAACTTCTTTTTCTGAGGCGACTGATTCATCGCTTGCATCATACTCTTCGTGATCTTCGGCAAATGCATTTGTAATAACTTGGCCACCATCATTATTATGTTCAAAAAAGTAGGTGATTGGTACTTTTAGAAACTTAGCTAAAGTATATAGCTTACCACTAGCTATTCTGTTGGTAGCTTTCTCATATTTTTGAATCTGCTGAATACTAACATTAACTGCTTTTCCAATGTCTTGTTGACTCATTCCCAGCATAATTCTACGCATTTTCAGTTTATTACTTACTACTTTATCTATTTCGTCAGCCCTGCCTTTTTGTTCTGAAGAGCTACCTCGTTTTTTAGACATTTTTTTCCTATTGATTTGTTTAATTCTTTTTCAGAATCGGATGCTACTATTAGATGAAGTAATATGCAAGCAAAAACGATTTAAAAAAGTGATTTTTTATATATTAAATATAACATCAGTTGCAAGATTGTCACTAATAGTATCAATAGCATAGTAGTTATAAAAGAATAGTTTGAAAAATATGTACTTTCTGACAATTTAGCGGGTATCTGATTTTCAACTATAATCACTTCATTTAAACTTGTTTTTTGAACGGTTCTTCCTAAGGGGTCAATTATTGCTGAGATGCCATTATTGGCCGAACGAAGCATTGGAAGACCCATCTCTATCGCCCGAACTTTATTAATAGCAAAATGTTGATATGGCCCAGAAGAATTACCATACCATGCATCATTGGTAATATTGATAATTACATCAGCATCTTGGTTATTTATAAGAACATCATGAGAAAAAATCGATTCATAACAAATTAAAGGATGTATTTTTAAATGATGTTGGTTTAAGTTTAGTATTTTACGGGTTCCTTTAGAATAATCAACTGCACCAGCTGTGAGTTTTTTGATAGGGAGAAAGTTTTTTAAAGGTATATATTCACCAAAGGGTACTAAATGCGATTTATAATAAGAAAATAGCTCTTCTATGCTACTATTAAGGGCTATCATAGAAGAGTATATTTTATATTGTTGTTGCTGAATTTCTTCAGAGACCGTGCCAATAATCAATATTTGCTTTGGGTTGACAAAAGCTTGTTTTAACTTACTATAAACTAAGGGATTATTATAAGGCACCGTTAAAGCAGCTTCCGACCAAATGATAATATCTGGTGGCGTTGCTCCATCATTTTCTTGCGAAGATAATGTAACTTGTCTTTCTAAATTTTGCCAAAAGTCTTTAGGGCTCCACTTAGATTGCTGTTGTACGGAGGGTTGTATTATTCGAACTTTGATATCCGTATATTCAGTAGGAAAATTATTTAACCTAATATGCCCATATATTGTCATGCTAGCAATGAGGGCAAGGCTCATAATAAATCTAGTTTGTAACCACTGTTTAGCATAAAACATTGATCCTATATAGATTGCAATAAAGCTTAAACCAAATATACCAAATATACTAGCTGATTGCAGCAAAATATCCGAAAAGCAAAAAGCATAACCAGCCATTGCCCAAGGTAAGCCACTAAAGCTCCACGAAATAAACCATTCTGTAATTAACAATAAAATACAGAAAATAAGATGATAGAAATTACTGTGCTTAAAATGAAAACAAATATAAGAAAATGCCCCATAAAATAAAGCAAGAAACATAGGAAGACCAATTAAGGCAAATGGAAAAGCCCACCAAAATTCTTCAATATACACAAAAATACTGAACGATATCCAATAAAGGCTAGATAAAAAGAAACCAAACCCAAAAATATAACCAGATACAGCAGCTTGATAGGATGAATGACAATGCTTAATATGCTTTGCTAAAATAGAAAACCCAAATAAACCAAGTATAAAATATACTGGTGCAAAAATTAAACCAGTCACAAGACCGCTGGCAAGCAATATTTTTTTATTGAACATTTTTAATTACCCTTGTATTCGCTAAGTTTGAATGATATATAAAATGTAATGACAAGTATAGTTAATTTTATAATGGTATAATTATGTTAGAAGCTTCTGCAAAAATATTAGCTGGTAAGCGTGGTATTGTGACTGGTGTGGCCAATAAAATGTCAATTTCTTGGGCAATAGCAAAAATGTTTTCCCAGCAAGGCGCAGAAATTGCTTTAACATATCAAGGAGACATTCTAAAAAAAAGAGTCTTTCCTTTAGCTGAAGAAATTAACTGCACTAATATTTACGAGTGCGATGTAACTAATCCGGACTCTATGGACGCTCTATTTACTGACATAGAAAAAAAATGGGGTAAAGTAGATTTTATTATTCATGGTATTGCCTTTGCCGATAAAAATGAATTACGTGGTCGTTATATCGATACTTCGCTTGAAAATTTTCAAAATTCAATGAATATTTCATGCTACTCTTTAACGTCATTAGCTCAAAGAGCTGAAAAACTGATGACAGATGGTGGCTCGATTATTACTTTGTCATATTATGGAGCAGAAAAAGTAATTCCAAACTATAATGTTATGGCATTAGCAAAGTCAGCTTTAGAAACTAGTGTTAAGTATTTAGCAGCTGATTTGGGTGAAAAAAATATCCGTGTAAATGCAATTTCTGCAGGCCCAATTAAAACTCTGGCTGCTAGTGGTATTGGAGATTTTAAGGCAATGCTAGATGCGCACGCTGCAACTTCTCCTTTAAAGCGTAACACAACACAAGAGGATGTTGCTGGCGCTGCTTTATACCTAGCTAGTAATTTAGCAAACGGTGTGAGCGGAGAAATACATTACGTAGATGCTGGTTATAATGTGATGGGAATGAATATTACAGCAGGTTAAATTAATTCTTCTGTTATTGAATAGTAAATTAATTGGCTACAAAAACTTAAACCGTAACAATTTAATAAACCACTACGGTCGTTTTCACCCCCCTTGCGGGTGATGGTAAAATAGCTTATCAACCGCAAAAGTGAGTATACCCCTGGTTTAATCTAAAGAACTAGCTAGATTATTCGAAACCCACTCCATCTTATCTTTATTATATTGCAAAATACGTGGTTTATTATCAATACTGTCGAATGTAATATCTTGCATCAATGGCTCATGATTAAATACCCACTTACCACCGAATGGTCTTGCATAAACTAATCGATTTACATATTCAATATTTATATATTTTTGCGACACCGCTTCGGTAATAGCAGAAACTACATCCTCTAAATTGTTAATCGGGTGATTATTCAAACTACTCATAACAATACGGTAAGATGTTTTTCCATCTTGATACCAACCTTCTTTAATATTACTAAAGCTACTACCAGGTTGTACATTTGCAAGCATCACATCACCAAGTTTAACCCCACTCATGTGTGACATATAATCGTCAGCTTTGAAAAACAGCCCCCCAGCAAACTCAACCATCTTATTAACAGCATTATCATTTAAATTATATAATTTTATAGTTTGAGTAATCTCTTTACCTTTTCTAATAACAGTAATTTGAACCTCATTTTTATCATGCTGACTCATAGCAAGGTCAAAATTACATAAATCTGCACCAACTTTTTTGCCATTAATTTTCCATAATATATCACCAGCTTTAATGAGCCCTTGAGCCGTACTACCGTTTAATACGCTGTGTACAGTAACAACACGGTTGCGCGCATCAGGAAAGTCTTTTAAGTAACTATCCATTTTATCTTTTGGAAAATTTCGGTGCTTAACCGCCTTATCTAAAGATGTTAGGTGCGTAATAACCCCAATATGCTTTCTTCTTACCTCTGACCCTTTCCTTAAATCTGACAAAATGTGCCGAACATAATCGCCCTTTAAAGCTATAGCATGAGTTTTGCCCCCTCCATATAATACTGCAACCGCTTTATTATCATCGTTTAACACCGGCGAACCACTTGCCCCACCTGCAATATTCAAGTTAATATTATATGACCCTTGCGGCATTCCTCCTGATATCTCATATAAGTCAGCTAAATGCCCATGATGAAAAGAAAAACCTTGGCCTTCCGTGTTGCCTACAACAAGCATTTTTGCTCCTAATTGTGGCTTTTGTTCGGTAAACTCTACTACCTCATACTCTAGCGGCAAATCTTTAGTATTTATCTGCAAAACTGCAAAATCAATATATTCATCATTAAAAACTAGCTTTGCTTCTGCCTGCTGACCATTATGAAACGTTACAAAATAGGTTCCCACTGCAGCACGACCAACCACGTGATTATTTGTTGCAATATACCCTTTATCTGAATCAACAATAAAACCTGTACCAGACCAACTACCCGAGTGGTCATAAGCTGACATTGGAACTCGCGTATTAATAGTTACTATTGATTTTCTAATTTTTTCTATTTGATCTTGTGAAGTTTCTTTTTCTGCAAAACATCCGCTTAGGCAAAATATAACAGACAAAGTTATAGCTTTTATAAAATTTAACATTTTTTCTCCTTGTAAGGACTTGCAAAATAAAAATTATGCACTATATGACATAATATAAGGCTATTAGGTAATCACAGATTGGCCTTTTAGTCAAATTAATAAATAAATGATATTAATAATTGAGGTATATTATGGCAAAAATTATAGGTATTGACTTAGGTACTACTAATTCATGCGTAGCTATCATGGATGGCGCAAAACCAAAAGTAATTGAAAATGCAGAAGGAGTGAGAACTACACCTTCGATAGTAGGTTTCACTGATAAAGAAAAATTAGTTGGTGAGTCAGCCAAAAGGCAGGCTGTTACTAATCCCAACAATACAATCTTTGCTTCTAAGCGCTTAATTGGTAGAAGGTACGAAGATTCAACTGTTAAAAAAGACAAGGAAGTAGTTCCTTTTTCAATTATTAATAATAATGGCGATGCTTGGGTTGAAGCAAATAATGAAAAGTTTTCTCCAAGTCAAATAGGTGCTTTTATTTTACAAAAAATGAAAGAAACTGCCGAAAGCTATTTAGGAGAAAAAGTTACCCAAGCAGTAATCACTGTACCAGCCTATTTCAATGACGCACAAAGACAGGCAACAAAGGATGCTGGTAAAATTGCTGGTCTTGAGGTTTTAAGAATTATCAATGAGCCTACAGCTGCAGCTCTTGCTTATGGACTTGATAAAGAAGAAAATAAAAAAATAGCTGTTTATGACTTAGGTGGTGGTACTTTTGATGTATCTATCCTCGAAATTGGTGATGGAGTATTTGAAGTTAAATCAACAAATGGTGATACTTTTTTAGGTGGTGAAGATTTCGATATGACCATTCTAGATTACCTGCTTGAAGAATTCAAAAAAACTTCTTCTGTTGATTTAAAGCAAGATCCTTTAGCTCTTCAGCGTTTAAAAGAAGCCGCAGAAAAGGCTAAAAAGGAATTGTCCAGCGCGCAATCAACGGATATTAATTTGCCTTATATCACTGCAGACTCTTCCGGGCCAAAACATTTAAATATTAAATTAACACGTGCAAAGCTAGAGTCATTAGTAATGAAACTAATTGATCGTACGATCGAACCGTGTAAAAAGGCTTTGAAAGACGCTGGTTTAAGCGCAAGCGAGATCGACGAAGTTATCTTAGTTGGCGGCATGACTAGAATGCCAAAAGTGATCGAAAAAGTAAAAGATTTTTTCGGAAAGGAACCTCATAAAGGTGTGAATCCTGATGAAGTTGTTGCTCTTGGCGCAGCTGTACAAGGCGGCGTATTACAAGGTGATGTGAAAGACGTATTATTATTAGACGTAACTCCTCTTTCATTAGGTATCGAAACTTTAGGTGGCGTATTCACAAGACTAATTGATCGTAACACCACGATTCCTACAAAGAAAAGCCAAGTATTTTCAACAGCAGAAGATAACCAACATGCTGTAACCATACGAGTTTTCCAAGGAGAAAGGGAATTAGCAGCTCATAATAAAATGTTAGGTCAATTTAACTTAGAAGGAATTCCACCATCTCCACGAGGAACGCCACAAATCGAAGTTACTTTTGATATTGATTCAAACGGTATCGTGCACGTATCCGCTAAGGATAAAGCAAGTGGAAAAGAGCAAAAAGTTACTATCCAAGCTTCTGGTGGTTTGAAAGATGAAGAAATCGATCAAATGGTAAGGGACGCTGAACAAAATGCTGATGAAGACAAAAAACGCAAAGAATTAATTGAAGCTAAGAACCAAGCTGATTCCTTAATTTACTCTTCTGAAAAAAGTCTCAAAGAGCATGAGGATAAGATCTCTGCTGAAGATAAGTCGGCCATTGAAACAGCTGTAGCTGATTTGAAGGCGTCTTTAGAAAGCGAAGATTTAGAGAAAATTAAGTCTGATACTCAAGCATTAGGGGCTGCTAGCATGAAGATTGGTGAAGCGATGAATGCTGGCGGAGAACAACAACCAGAACCAGAAACTGATACATCTTCCGATAATGCTGGTGACGACAAAGTCGTGGATGGTGAATTTAAAGACGTAAGTGAAGATAAAAAATAAGTAGCACTTCACAACTTCAACCTACTTTTAATATACTGTCATTCTATTTTATAGGGTGGCAGTATAGATGTATATAAGAAACTGACTAAACAAATTTGAGGCAAAAATGTCAACAAAGGACTACTACGAAACTTTAGGGGTTGGAAAATCCGCTTCTAGTTCTGAGCTTAAAAAAGCTTACTTAAAACAAGCTAAGCAATATCACCCTGATGTAAATTCTAGCCCTGACGCTGAAAAAAAATTCAAAGAGATTTCTCAAGCTTACGACATTTTAAAGGACCCTCAAAAAAAGTCAGCTTACGATCAAATGGGTCATGCGGCATTTGAACAAGGTGGCACCGGTGGGCAACATGGCGGCGGAGGCTTTGGCGGTTTTGGAGGTCAAGGCGCTGACATGAACGATATTTTCGGCGACTTCTTTAGCGACTTCATGGGAGGAGGCAGAAGCAGGGGACGCTCTAAAAGATCTTCAGCTGTTCGTGGTTCTGACCTTAAATATAATATGGAAATCACCCTAGAAGAGGCTTTCACAGGGACTGATAAAAAAATTAATTTTACCGCAGAAACAACTTGCTCTCCATGTAATGGGATGGGTAGTAAAAGCCCGAACTCTAAAACTACATGTGGCACATGTGGAGGCCATGGAGCGCTCAGAATGCAACAAGGATTTTTTACTGTAGAGCAAACATGTAATAAATGTGGTGGACAGGGAACAATTATTAAAGATCCTTGTGGTTCATGTTATGGAAAAGGCAGACAAACTAAGAAAAAAGAGCTTTTAGTAAATGTGCCAGCTGGAGTCGAAAATGGTGTCCGTATTAGAATAGCTGGTGAAGGCGAAGCGGGTGTTCGCGGTGTTCAAGTTGGAGATTTATATATATTCATTAGCCTAAAACCTCATTCTGTTTTTAAGGTAGATGGAGCTGACTTACATCTGAAATTACCATTAACTTTTACTAAAGCTGCTCTTGGGGGAGAAGTAGAAATACCGACCATTGAAGGAAAAAAAGTTTATTTAACCATACCACCAGGAACTGAAACTACTGATAGATTACGTTTAAGAGGGCAAGGAATGTCCAAAGTGCGCTCCTCTGCAAGGGGTGATCTTTACGCTCACGCACACGTAGTAATACCAAAAAAACTCTCTAAAAAGCAAAGAGATTTATTAGAAGAGCTTGATAAAGACTTATCACAGCCAAATAATTTTAATGACGAAGGGTTCTTTTCAAAGTTAAAAAACATTTGGTCTTAATTTATAGTAAAAACTTATTGTAGAGCGTTTTAACAATAATTTAAAATGCTCTACAGCGCAAAATTAAATAGTAGACACAATAAACGAAAAAGATAAACTTTATAGAAGTAACATTTGTTTTGTATTCAATCTACTATTTTATACACAAAAAATGTATTTTTATTGAATTAATATCATGAAAACCATAATTGTGGCTTTACTACACTATGAAAAGCAAGGATTTATATGACCTTGAAGATGGTTGCTTATTTTTTAATCAATGTGGTACAAAGGATTAAAAGTACTGGAAATAATTCTTATACCCACAACTTATCCACAATGTTATGCACGTAAACTGTGGATAACGTTTATAGTGAATTAAGTTGAATTAGGAGCTTCTACTACATATAGCAAACCAAAATAAAGTGTTGCAATTTACTATATAGTGAATTAAGTTGAAGTTTGAGTTTTTTATAGGAAATATTTTTTGATTTAGTGGGTAGCTTTTGACCTTTTGATGCTAACCCATTTAAAGGTAAAAAGGTGATCAATAAGTCAAAAAAGATGAAATAGAAAATGCGCAAACTTCAACTTAATTTACTATATCTAAAATATTACCTGTAAGACAGCTGAACTTCTATTTTTTAAAGCTATGAATACGATCAACTATCTCGTCACGAAAGTGCCTAATCAAACCTTGTATCGGCCAAGCCGCTGCGTCACCAAGAGCGCATATTGTATGCCCCTCAACTTGCTTAGTCACATCAAGTAACTCATCAATTTCAGCCACCTCAGCCTCACCTCGCACCAGGCGCATCATAACTCGCCACATCCAACCAGTACCTTCACGACAAGGGGTGCACTGACCACACGATTCATGCATATAAAACTTACTCAAGCGCGCGATGGCGTAAATAATATCTGTTGATTTATCCATTACTATCAAACCACCAGTACCTAAACCCGACCCCGCGGCTCTTAATGCATCAAAATCCATGGTCATATCTTCACACATTTCTTTTGGTAGCAATGGAACTGACGAGCCACCTGGAATAATTGCTTTTAGATTATCCCAACCACCACGAATTCCACCAGCATGCTCTTCCAATAATTGTTTCATTGGTATGCCCATTTCTTCTTCGATAATACACGGCTTATTAACATGGCCCGAAACACAAAAAAGCTTACTGCCAGTATTATTAGGTTTACCAAGCGAAGCAAACCACTCACCACCACGCCTTAAAATTGTCGGCACAACTGCTATTGACTCCACATTATTGATTGTTGTTGGACACCCATAAAGACCAAAATTAGCGGGGAATGGTGGCTTTAAACGAGGCTGCCCCTTTTTTCCTTCCAAGCTTTCAAGCAATGCAGTCTCTTCACCGCAGATATATGCACCAGCACCACGGTGCAAGTATATTTCTATATCTTCACCACTACCACAAGCATTCTTACCAACTAGCCCATCTGCATAAGCCTCATCAATTGCTTTTTGCAAAATTTCTGCCTCATTGAAAAATTCTCCGCGTATATAAATATAACAAACCCTAGCTCCTATGCCAATGCAGGCAAGTATGCACCCTTCGATTAGCTTTTGTGGCTCATAGCGAATAATATCTCTATCTTTACAAGTTCCAGGTTCTGACTCATCCGCATTAACCACTAAATATGACGGATTGATATTACCCTTTGGCATGAATGACCACTTCATACCCGTAGAAAATCCAGCCCCACCTCTCCCTCTCAAACCTGAGTCTTTTACTTCATTGACTATCCAATCACGACCTTTTGCTATTAAATTCTTAGTACCATCCCAATCACCTCGGAGTCTTGCGTCTGCTAGAGACGATGATTCTTGACCGTGAATATTTGTGAATATTAAATCTTGTTTATTTATCATATTTTGTTCTATGCTTTAGAAAGTATTTAGGTATTTTAAATTCAAAAAACTTATTAAAAACCGGAGTGCTATTAAAAATAATATACCAATCACCATTTTTTAAATATAACTGGATGTCACGAGATTCTATTTTCCCCAGAAACTCATCCCACGTAGCTTCTGGATTGAGGTGACCTTGAGACAGTTTAACAATTTCATGCATTAAATTATTACTATGAACATGAAAAATATGATCGGGAGTTAGCAACGTTGCATTCTCTGCATTAAAATTCATTGTGTCTATGCGCCACACCTTACCATGTTTTTTTGTTTTCCACAGGATACTAAAAAAATCTTTACCACCAGATTCTGGTATTGCAAACTTAACACTATAGTAACGTTTATGCCCTTTATTGCAAATAGAGTAATTCCTAGCAAAGCTTTTAATTTCATGATTTAAGGACATGAACAGCTCTTCGTCTGAATTGCTCAGATAAGGGTATGGAACTATTCCAGAACATTTTTGCTTCTTTACTGTCTTAGTAAAAGAAAATGTTTTCTTTTGAACAAAAAAACCATTACTAATACTAGGATCAGCGTATGAATTAAATGGCAATAAAACTAATAACAAAAGAATGCTTTGTAAAATTTTCATTTCAATTAAAACCTATATTACTTTTTCTTTAACCGAGTCATTATTGACTCTATTTTCTGATAATCTAAATCTTCATAAAAATCATCATTAATCTGCACAACAGGCGCATTGCGACATGCACCTAAACACTCAACTTCAGTGACAGTAAATTCACTATCTTCAGAAGTACTACCACATTTGGTTTTAGCTAAATCTTCAAAATTTTTCAGAATTGCGTGTGACCCACGTAACCAGCAAGGCGTGGTACCACAGACTTGTATATGGTGTTTTCCAACTGGCTTGGTATAAAGCATACTATAAAATGTTGCTACTTCATATACTCTCATATATGGCTCATTAATTAAATCAGCCACGTGCTCCATAACTGGCACAGATAACCACCCACCATTTTGCCTTTGAGCAATATCCAATAATGGAAGCATAGCACTTTTCTGCTTACCTTCTGGGTATTTTTCAATTATATCTTGGGCTTTTTTAATATTTTCTGCGTTAAAAGAAAATGTACTTACACCTTTACTCATCGATCTATCTCTCCAAATACCACGTCTAAACTTGAAATAATAGCTACTACATCAGCCATTAAATGTCCTTTGGACATAAAATCCAACCCTTGCAGATGAGCAAAGCCAGGAGCTTTTATTCGGCACCTATGAGGTTTATTCGAACCATCTGCATACAAATAAACTCCAAACTCACCCTTTGGCGCTTCAACAACACCATAAGATTCACCTTGTGGAACTTCGTACCCTTCTGTGTATAGCTTAAAGTGGTTAATCATTGCTTCCATTGAGTTTTTCATATCACTTCGCTTTGGTGGGGTAATGCGAGTATCAACTGACCTAACCTCTCCTTTTGGTATTTTTTCAATACATTGCCTAATGATTCTAATTGACTGGTACATTTCTTCTACGCGTACCAGATAGCGATCATAGCAATCACCATGTTTACCTATCGGAACATCAAAATCTAGTTCACCATATATCTCATAAGGGTTACTTTTACGCAAGTCCCATTCTATTCCTGACCCACGAAGCATAGGCCCAGAAAAACCCCAATCCATAGCTTGCTTCTGCGACACCACGCCAATACCAACTAACCTTTGTTTCCAGATACGGTTATCTGTAATTAATGTTTCTGTATCAGCTAAGTACTTTGTGAACTGATTAATAAATATCTCAATATCTTCAAGTAAACCAGGGGGTAAGTCTGCAGCAACTCCACCAGGTCTTATATAGTTTGCATGCATCCTAGAGCCCGAAACTCTTTCATAGAATTCCATAATCTTTTCACGCTCTTCAAACAGCCAAAGCAATGGGGTAGTAGCCCCCAAATCAACTGCTTGAGTACCAATATTCATAGTATGGTTTAGAATTCTAGTAAGCTCAGAAAATAATACCCGAATATATTGAGCCCTTTTTGGCACCTCGCAACCAAGAAGCTGCTCTACTGATAGCGCAAAAGCATGCTCCTGACACATTGGCGATACATAATCTAAGCGATCAAAATAAGGAACCGCCTGAGCATAAGTCTTATGCTCAATCAACTTCTCAGTCCCCCGATGAAGCAACCCAATATGGGGGTCTGCTTTATTAACTACTTCGCCATCCATTTCTAAAATAAGCCTCAAAACACCATGAGCAGCAGGATGTTGTGGTCCAAAATTAATTGTCGTAGTGCCAGATGCCGCATCTTTTTGTATTTTAGTTTTTGTATTTATATTTTGCATAATTTGAAACTACTTTGTTACCTTTTCATCACCTGGTAGGTTGTACTCTGAGGGCCCAGACCAAGGTGAGGAGAAATCAAACTCCCTAAACTCTTGTTCTAAAGATACCGGCTCATACACTACCTTTGAAGTTACTTCATCATACTTTACCTGCACATGCCCACTTAAAGGAAAATCTTTGCGCAATGGGTGACCAATAAAACTATAATCTGTCAAAATACGGCGCATATCTGGTGAGTCAGCAAACTCTATACCAAACATGTCAAATATCTCTCTTTCGTACCAACAAGCAGCTGAAAATACATTTGCAACAGATGGCACCTTCACCCCCTCAGGAACCTTAGCCTTCAACAAAATTCTTTTATTGAATTTAAGGCTTAAAAGGCTGTAAACCACCTCAAAACGATTCTCTCGATCAATAAAATCTGCGGCAAAAAGATCTGTCAGAATTGTAAACCGTAAATATTCACTTCTTTTAAGGAACTTTAACAAGTGCGGTAAATCATATACGTCAAGCTCATACCCCGAAAAACCAGGGACCGATAATTCTTTCACTGACATGCCATAATATTTATAAAATTCGTCAATAATTTTATGAAAATCCATATCAACCTTTAAATCTATTTGTTCTTTTGATTTTTCTCTGCAACTGCATTAGACCGTAAATTAGAGCCTCAGCGGTTGGAGGGCACCCAGGAACGTAAACGTCAACGGGCACAATACGATCACACCCACGCACCACAGAATATGAATAATGATAATACCCACCACCATTTGCACAGCTACCCATAGAAATAACGTATTTAGGCTCTGCCATCTGATCATAAACACGCCTTAAAGCTGGTGCCATTTTGTTTGTTAAGGTTCCTGCAACAATCATTAAATCTGCTTGCCTTGGGCTTGGACGGAACAAAAATCCAAACCGGTCCATATCATAGCGGCTTGATGCAGCTTGCATCATCTCAACAGCACAACAAGCCAATCCAAAAGTCATTGGCCATAGTGAATTGGCTCTTGCCCAACCGCTAAGGTCGTCAATTTTAGCTAAAACATAACCTCGATTAGACAACTCATCATTAAAAAAATCATCTTGTTTATTCGAATCTTTTACTCCCATTCCAGAGCCCCTTTCCGCCATTCATAAATAAAGCCAATAGTCAGCACAAACAAAAATACCATCATTGACCAAAAACCAAACTGCCCAATAGCCTTAAGATTAATTGCCCAAGGTATTAAAAAGGCTACTTCCAAATCAAAAATAATAAATAAAATTGCAACAAGGTAAAAACGAATATCAAAAGTACTACGCGCATCACCAAGCGCATCAAAACCACATTCATAGCGTGATAATTTATTTTTACTAGGCCTGTTTTTAGCAAGTATCTTGGGCAATATCACACAAACACAAGACAAAATAAAAGCAACTCCTAAGAAGATCATTATTGGCAAATATTCTAATAACAAATCATTATTAACCGGCATTATTGGCTCACTTAAATTCATTTAAATTGACTATATAGTCTCTTATATCATAACTTGATAAAAAATCATATTACATTTATTTCCTTTAGTCCATTATATATTATAAGCCAAGCATTTTATTTAACTCTTCCACTATTACGAGTTTTTGAATTAGTGTTAGGCGCTGGCTTTCCTTCTGTGTTTGACTTAAAGCTTCCTTTTAATAAATTTTTAACACTATTTTTTAAGTTTTTCAGAGATTGCTTTACTTTATTTGCACGGCTATTTGCACGGCTTAATTGTGCCGCTGGTTTAGGCGGAGAAATTTCCGTACCTTTTTCTTTTTGAACCTGAGGCTTGCGGTTATTTTCAGTTTTTTGAAAATTTTCATAATTAGTTTTTAGCTCATTAATTGACTGGTTTGCATCTTCCCCTTTTTCTAGCTTAATATTATTAAACTTTGCTGAAGCTTTGCCAAGCCATTTTTGTGTTTTTTGTCTTAAAACATCAACTCCAAACTCTGGGTTAAACTTTACTCCGCCACAACCTATGGACCCACCCTGCACTTCTGCCATGATCTGAGTGTGGCCATCTGCCGCAAGAGCCATCTGATTTTTTTCAGCAAATCTTCCACCTATCTTATCTTTAACCGCCTTTACAGCAGCAGCAAAAATATCTAACCCAGTACGATCTTTACCACTTTTACAAAAAGTGACTATCTTAGGCGTGTCTTTTGCTTCTTTCAGCGTCATACCATTATCTTTTAAAGAATCAGACCGATTATTTATTGCATTATCAATTTGCGACATACGGCTAGATACATCTAAGTTTACATTACGAAAAGGCGATAATATTGATGGTGTGTCAATATCCATCCGAGCTTCAATCGCATTAGTCAAAAGATTTTTTACATCTGGATTAGGAATACGCGAAACTTCACGTTTGGCTTTGGTTTCAATTGTTTCTGGTCCACCAATTTGCTCCATAGCCTTATCAAAAAACGAGCTGCCGCCACCTTGCAATAACTTGCTAGTATTTTTTAAACTTAACCTAGTAGGCCCCTGGTTTTTAACATTTATATATATATGATGCTTTTCAACATCTTGACCTATTTTATTTAATACATCTTCAAAGGCTTTTGTATCACGGCCACCACCAAGACCTCTCCATCGATTAATTGGTGATGCCGCGACACCTACGCTTTTCTGCTCTTCCTTTAATTCTTTCTGCGCTGATTCAATTTGATCGAAAATAAAATTCTCACCACGTGCATTACCTGGAGTTTTGCTGTTTAATATATTGAGCGTAATATTTGGTTCAAATTCTTGAAGCTGCTCTATCGCACTTTTTGCCATCTCTGTTTGTTGATCTTTTTCCGCAAACTTAACCTTTGTTGCCGGAGCTCCACAATGAATATTTTCCCCTAAAATTTCTATACTTTGACTATCAACTTTAACTGCAACAACTTGCATATAGGCATTACGAACCCCCTCAACGCTTCCTAAAAGCTGAGTAGGAATTATATGCTTACCTTTTGATATACCATCAGAACGCTCTTGTAACATCTTTTGCTGCGACTCTCCTAATTCATTAAACCAAGGAACCGCTGCTACATCGCCACGCGCAATAGATTCATAATTATTTTTTTGCTTCTCCGTCAAACCATTCATCATAATTTCTGCTTTAATAGAAACTTGCTTTTTACCCTGATCATCAAGAACAGAGGTTAAGGTAGTAATATGACGATGTGTATCTTTAAAATTAGATAGTTCAGAAGCAAACTTCACTCGCTTTAACATATCTTTTGAAAAATCTTTTGTCTCTGCATCGGTAACTTTAGGGTTAGCATCTTCGGTTAACACACTCATCATTTGCGTGTTGTATTTTTTTATATTATCTGGCCCTAAATTGTCAATATCGTTTAAAGCATTATCAACAACAAATTTCATTTTGTTAATATGCTCTTGTTTATCACCAGATAAATCATCTGAGGCGCCTACAACATCGACAGCTCCACGATACATATTAATAAGCTGCATGGCGTACGCCTCTGGAGATTCACCAATAGCTTGTTGTGTTGCTCTTGAGTTTGAGATCTTGCGTCTCGAACTAGGGCTTGTGTACCATTCCCCAAATCCTTACTAACACTCCACGCTATTCCAATTCTATTATCTTTGATCTCCAACAAAGAATCCAAAGCTTCCGTATAGTTTTCTTGATCAAAGAATTGTTTGACTTGGCTTTGTCTTTGCTTCACAGTCACGTTGGGTATATCAACCCCTTCAGAGATAACTTTATCTACATAACCCAAAACTTTGTTTTTATTATCGTGCAAAAGTACCTTTAAGTCCTCTTGCTTACCGTTATAATACCCCATTAGTCATGCTCAAAAAAGTTTCATCACTTTAGATTATACAACGACCCAACTATTAAACGCACTAAATAGCAAAAAACCCAAAAAGAAAAGTATCGATAGTGATTTATAATCAACTAACAAAGCAACCCTAAACCTCTACTTCTAACTCTTTAACATCATCTGACTCTACTTCTATTAACTCAGATTTTGAAGTGAAGATCTGAAATCTTTTGAGCGCTTCTTGATCTTTTTTAATGGAATTATCGACACCCATTGCGCTAAGCTTCTTTGCTTTTGATAAGAAATTACGATTAAAAGAAGCAGCAAATTTATCATAATTATTTACTACACTTGAAATACTATTGCCAAGCTTCATCGAGTGATCAGTCATAGTGCTTATCGAAGAAATAAGCTTCTTAACCTCTTCAATAATTTGCAGGTTATTTTCGTTCATTTTTTGCTGAGAAATCTGAAACTTAGCAAAAGATAGCATATTCATTAAACCCGCCGGTCCAATAGGAAATATGTTAGCGTTCCAAGCTTTGTTTAAAAAATCAGGGTCAGCTTCCATAATTTTTTCTACCGCATGCTCTGAAGGAACAAACATCAGCGTAATAATACTCGACACTTTCTTTCTTCTATCTTTAAGATGCTTCTTAACTGAATCAGCATAATTCTTACCAGACAAAGATCGCAAATGTATGTTCATTGTTTTTGCTAGTTGCTGCGGATTACTATTTTGATCAACTAAAAACTTTGAAGCTTTAGAGTCAACTACCATCAAACGGTCATCTGGTAAAAAAATAACCGCATCTGGTCGCAATATGTTTCCTTCATGTTCATCGCTAACATTATACTGTAAGTGAAAATCGATATTGCTACGCAGACCTGATGATTTGAGGATATTTTCTAGGGTTATTTCTGCCAAAGCTCCAGCCCCAGAAGGCGATAGCAAAGAGTTTTTGATAATATCTACCGTATCTTTTGACTCAGAGATATCCTTATTGAGAGTCGATACCATATTTGAAATGCGCTCAAACTCTCTGTTAAACTTTACTGCGGTATTTTCAATATTTTTCTCCGAAACCTTACGAGTTTCATTATTTTCTTTCTTGTGCAAATCAATTAGCTGACTTGATAGCTTATTACCCAAATCAAACAAAGCTGCTTTAGTTTGATCGTTTGACTCTTGTTGCAACTTTTTAGACTCGGATAATAAAGACTCTTGGTAGGAGTTTTTTTCTGATAATTGCTCTATTTTACGTATAAAATCAAGGTTTTGAGAACGTAAATCTTGCAGCTCAGACACAGACTCTTCTACAGATTTTGCTAAGCCATCGCTTTGAGCTTTTACCTTTGCCCGCTCGATCAAAAGCCAAATAGACAATAAAGATGTTATTCCTAATAAAGATGATAATATATATAATAACATCACTTTATTTCACACCTATACATTCAAGAAAATCTCTCAGCTCCTGACGCGCCGCAATATGAGAAAGGCTAAAAGACTTGTCAAAATTCGCCCTTTTTAAATCAAGCAACGTTAAACCCACGGGAAACAACTCTCTAAAAATGACTCTTTCACTAAAACCAGGAGAAATATTAAATGATATTCTTTTAGATAGCTTAGCAAGCGCATCCGAGACCTTCCTTTTATTAACTGCATCCAAATTACTAAGACGGTTACGCATAACAAACCAATTAATAGACCCACCATCACGCTCAGCTCTTTGCATTTTTTGATCCCAAATCATTTGGCTATAAATTGAGGGCATCGACATCTCTGCTTTGTTATGATCAATTTTTGCCATAACATCTAAATCAATAAAGCTATCATTAACCGGAGTAATAATAGTATCCGCATAAGAATGAGCTAAGCGCGAATAATTTGAATAGCTGCCTGGTGTGTCCACTACAATGTAGTCAGCTTGCTTTTTAGCAACGTCTATTATTTGTTCAAACTTTTCTTGCTCGATTCTTTTTTTCTCTTTTTCTTCATCACCCACCACCTCTTGAGTAACAAAATGCAGAGAAACCGGCACCCTTTTATCGGAATTTTGTTGGTTGTATTTTTTACGATTATTAATATAGCTAGTTAAGGATTGTTGCCTAGAATCCGTGTCTACACTAGCTACTCGATAACCTTTATCAAGTAAGCTAACGATCAAATGCATAGAACAGGTCGTCTTGCCAGCCCCTCCCTTTTCATTACCAATAACGAAAATATATGGCTTTTTATGCTCACTCATAATGATCTTTAACAAATTGATTCAATAACCTAACGCCAAACCCCACGGCCCCTTTTGGACAAATAGGGTTTGTAGACTTTTTCTCCCAGGCCATGCCAGCAATATCCAAATGCGCCCACTTAATTCCCTCATCAACAAATCTTTGAATAAAATGCGCAGCTGTTGAGCTACCAGCCCCACGCCCACCGATATTAGCAACATCAGCCACTGAGGACTTGATCATATCGTCATAATCCTTATGAAGCGGCATTCTCCAAAGTTTTTCATTTGATTTTAATGAAGATGATACTAACTTATTTGATAAATCATCATCATTACTAAACAAACCTCCGTAAGTATTTGCTAGTGAAACTACGATAGCACCAGTAAGAGTTGCAAGGTCAATAACACATTCTGGTTGGAAGTTTTTTTGTAAATATGTCATGCAGTCACATAAAACTAGCCTTCCTTCTGCATCAGTGTTTAACACTTCAACGGTCTGTCCAGACATAGTAGTCACCACATCTCCTGGTCTTTGCGCATTGCTTCCTGGCATGTTTTCTACCAAACCAATAATACCAACTATGTTAGCTTTTGCGCCTCTTGATGCTAAAGCCTTAACCGCTCCAGCAACAGCAGCAGAACCACCCATGTCATATTTCATTTCATCCATACCAGCTGAAGGCTTTAACGAAATTCCTCCAGTGTCAAAAGTAACCCCTTTACCAACAAAACAAATCGGTTTTGTCTCAGACTCCGCCCCATTATAGCGCATAATGACCATCTTTGACTCTTTTGCAGACCCCTGGCCCACTCCAAGCAACGCACCCATCCCCAAGGCTCTCATTTCTCTTTCTCCAAGAACCTCTATATCAACATCTAGCCCTTCTAGCTCTTCCGCTACTTTTTCTGCGTATGACCC
>Ga0190278_1004_pt1 | contig 18944 bp, 17 predicted proteins | sample MCH_5Endo_L15_FD_131026 | JGI IMG/M metagenome (GOLD analysis project Ga0190278, IMG submission 131026) | Enriched cells of marine protists from Biology Centre CAS, Ceske Budejovice, Czech Republic - MCH_5Endo_L15 | ecosystem: Environmental > Aquatic > Marine > Unclassified | place: Czech Republic...
TCTCCATGAACCAGAACCCGTCCGCACGCAGCCCGTCCGAGCCGTCCACAATGAACTCGACCGTGCCCGCGCCCGCATAGCCGATCGCCTCGGCCGCGCGCACGGCGGCTTGCCCCATGGCGGCGCGCATCTCTTCGGTCATGCCGGGGGCCGGGGCTTCTTCGATCACCTTTTGGTGGCGGCGCTGCAGCGAACAGTCGCGTTCAAACAGATGCACCGCCGATGTGCCGTCGCCAAAGACCTGCACCTCGATATGGCGCGGTTTCTGGATGTATTTTTCAATCAGCACCGCCGGGTTGCCAAAAGACGTGGTGGCCTCGCCCTGCGCCGAGGCGAGCGCATCGTTGAAATCCTTGGGGTCCTCGACCAGCCGCATGCCCTTGCCACCGCCGCCCGCGACCGCTTTGATCAGGACCGGGTAGCCAATGCTCTTGGCCTGTTCGGCGAGGAAGCCCGCGTCCTGAGTGTCGCCGTGATAGCCGGGAACAACGGGCACGCCTGCCTCTTCCATCAGAGCCTTGGCGGCGTCCTTGAGACCCATCTTGCGGATCGCACCGGCAGAGGGGCCGATGAAGGCGAGACCTGCGGCCTCGACCTTTTCCACAAAATCGGGGTTTTCCGACAGAAAGCCATAGCCCGGATGTATGCCCTGCGCGCCGGTGGCTTTGGCGGCGGCGAGGATCTCGTCCTGCAGCAGGTAGCTATCCGCCGGGGCAGGTCCATGACCGATATGGACAGCCTCATCCGCAAGCGCCACATGTTTGGCGTCTCGGTCGGCATCGGAGTAAACGGCGACGGTGCGTACACCCAGACGACGGGCGGTTTCCATCACCCGGCATGCAATTTCGCCACGGTTGGCAATCAGGATCTTGTTGAACATCTTGCGGTGCTCCTTTTGAGGGACCGTCGCGGCCGGGGGCGCTGCCCCCGGACCCCCGGGATATCTGAGGTTAGAAGAGGTTACATGCGGAACACGCCAAAGCGTGTGTCCTCGATGGGGGCGTTGAGGGCGGCGCTGAGCGACAGCGACAGCACATCGCGGCTCTTGCGCGGGTCGATAATGCCGTCATCCCAAAGCCTTGCCGAGGCATAGAGCGGGTGGCTTTGTTCGGCGAACATGTCGATGGTGGGCTGTTTGAACTGTGCCTCTTCTTCGGCGGACCATGTGCCGCCTTGGCGCTCGATCGCATCGCGTTTGACCGTGGCCAGAACGCCCGCCGCCTGCTCTCCGCCCATCACAGAGATACGCGAGTTGGGCCATGTCCAGAGGAACCGGGGCGAATAGGCCCGCCCCGCCATGCCGTAGTTGCCCGCTCCAAAGGAGCCGCCGACCAGCATGGTGATCTTGGGCACATTGGTGGAGGCCACCGCCGTTACCATCTTGGCCCCATGGCGGGCGATGCCTTCGTTTTCGTATTTGCGGCCCACCATGAAACCGGTGATGTTTTGCAGAAAGACCAGCGGGATCTTGCGCTGGCTGCAGAGTTCCACGAAATGCGCGCCCTTTTGCGCGGCTTCTGAAAAGAGCACGCCGTTGTTGGCGATGATGCCGATGGGGCAGCCCTTGAGGTGGGCAAAGCCGGTGACCAGCGTTTCGCCAAAGCGGGGTTTGAATTCATCAAAGCGCGAACCATCAACCAGCCGCGCGATCACCTCGCGGATGTCATAGGGCGTGCGCAGATCGCCCGGCACCACGCCAAGGATTTCCTCGGGGTCATAGGCGGGCTCCTCGGGGCTTTGCCAGTTCACGCCTTGGGGTTTGGTGCGATTGAGATGGCTGACCGCGCGGCGCGCCAAAGCCAGCGCATGGGCGTCATCCTCGGCGAGGTAATCCGCGACGCCGGAAAGCCGCGTGTGCACATCCCCGCCGCCCAGATCCTCGGCCGAGACGACCTCGCCCGTGGCGGCCTTCACCAGCGGCGGGCCTGCAAGGAAGATGGTGCCCTGTTCCTTGACGATGATGGTGACGTCGGACATCGCCGGCACATAAGCACCCCCCCGCGGTACAGGAGCCCATGACCACGGCGATCTGCGGAATGCCCTTGGCGGACATCCGCGCCTGATTGTAGAAGATGCGGCCAAAGTGGTCGCGGTCGGGAAAGACCTCATCCTGCTGCGGCAGGTTGGCGCCGCCACTGTCCACCAGATAAACGCAGGGGAGGTTGTTTTCCTCGGCAATCTCTTGGGCGCGCAGGTGTTTTTTCACCGTCATCGGGAAATAGGTGCCGCCCTTCACGGTGGCATCGTTGCAGACCACCATGACCTCCTGACCGTGGACACGCCCGATGCCTGCGATCACGCCTGCCGCCGGAGCTGCGCCATCATACATGCCATGGGCCGCCGTCGCGCCGACCTCAAGAAACGGTGAGCCGGGATCTAGCAGGTTCGCCACCCGGCGGCGCGGCAGCATCTTGCCGCGACTTTCATGACGGGCACGGGATTTCTCGCCCCCGCCCAGACGCGCAGCCTCGGCGGCCTCGCTGATCTCGGCCAGAGCGGAGAGATGGGCCTTGGTGTTTTGCTTAAAGCCCTCGGAGGAAGGCATTGCCTTGGATTGGAGTTTCATTTCGGTTCCTCTTCCAAAGGGAGACGACGTGAAAAAATTAGTACGGACGCCAAAGCGGCAAAAACCAGGAATGGGAAAGCCACGAAACGCAGCTTGGTCTGACCGTTTTGCGCTTGGTACGACAGTTCAGGAAAGGCGAAGTGGAGCGCGACGCTTGTCACAAACAGAGAGAAAAATACCAGTGGTATTGCGCGCGATACAAACCGCCAAAGGTATGCTCGAAAACTGAGCGCGACTCGCCAATGCCTTCCACAACTTCGACACTCGGCAATCTGCGGCCAACCGCGCCCGCGCCCCGTGAGATGCGAAAGCGGCACCGCTCCGCCACATGTTGGACAAGTATGACAAAACAGGCGGGACGCCCAAGCGATGTGCTGGCCACTCAAACTGCGGCTCCTTGCCTTCATCACTTCCCTTCCCCCGCAGCCCGTGCCTTTAGTTCCTTACGGATCACCTTGCCCGTGACCGTCATCGGCAAGGCCTCCAGAAAAGCGATCTCGCGGGGATAGGAATAGCTGGCAAGGCGCTCTTTGACGTAGTCCTGCAGCTCTTTCTCGCTCGGGGCGTGGTCCGGTTTCAGCACCACATAGGCCTTGACGATCTCGGTGCGCAGGGCGTCGGGCTTGCCGACCACACCGACGGTGGCAACGGCCGGGTGGGTCATCAGGCAATCCTCGATCTCGGAGGGGCCGATGCGGTAACCGGCAGAGGTGATCACATCATCCTCACGCCCCACAAAGCGCAGATAGCCCTCTTCCCAGATGCCGCGATCGCCCGTCACCAGCCAGTCGCCGTGAAACTTCTCGGCGGTGGCGTCGGGGCGGTTCCAGTATTCCAGCATCATAGACCCGGAACCACGGCGCACCGCCACGTCGCCTTCCTCACGGGTGGGCTGGCCGTCTGCGTCGATCACCTCGACCACATGCCCCGGCACCGGTTTGCCGATACAGCCAGGGCGCACCGGGAAGTCCGCGCCACAGGAGGACACCGTCATATTGCATTCGGTCTGGCCGTAGAATTCGTTGATGGTGACGCCCAGGTGCCGCTGGCCCCAAGCGAGCATCTCCGCGCCCAGGGGCTCTCCACCGGAGGCCACAGAGCGCAAGGCCCGAAGCCCCTGCCCCGCAGCTTTCAGCATGCGCAGGGCGGTGGGGGGAAAGAAGACGTTGCGCACCTCGCCCAAGCGGATCACCTCGGCGCAGGTGTCGGGCGTGAACTTATCAAGCCGCGCGGCCACCACCGGCACGCCCAGCGCAAGCCCCGGCATGGCGACATCGAAGAGCCCGCCGATCCACGCCCAATCCGCAGGCGTCCAGAGACAATCGCCGGGCTGGCCCAGATGGTCGTGACTGATCGACACGCCCGGCAGATGCCCTGTCAGCATCCGGTGCCCGTGCAAGGCTCCCTTGGGTTTGCCGGTGGTGCCGGAGGTATAGATAATGACCGCCGGGTCCTCGGATCCCGTGTCGGCAAAGGGCACCGGTTCGCCCTCGACGCCAATCTCTGCGGCGATCAGCGGCTCGGCCAGATCGCCAAGCTGCGCCGCGCCCTCCCGGTCGGTCAGCACATATTTTGCGCCTGCATCCTCGACCCGGTTGGCGAGCGCATCGTGCTGGAACAGTTTAAAGAGCGGCACGGAAATGGCGCCGATCTTCCAGATCGCCAGATGCGCCGCCGCACACCACGGCGACTGAGACAGGAGCACGCCAACCCGATCACCGGGGGCTACACGTTGCAGCAATGCGCGCGCCAGACCATCGACCATCACGGCCAGATCCCCATGACTCACATCACGGCGGGTCCCGGAGGTGAGGTCGATGATCGCCAGTTTATCGGCCGCGTGATCCATCACCTGCGCCGCCATATTGAGCCGCTCTGGAATGTCCCAAGCGCCTGCCTCTGTCAGCCCCGGAATGATGCGTTTGATAGTCATGTTTAACCCTGCACGTAGCGCATAGCTGATATGCGATTTTTCCCTGTCTTTCCAAGGGGAAAGGCAGAGGGAATTTGATCTGGATCAGAGATGTCGCGCGGCTGACGTGGCACTGTCGCGACGTACTGATTGAAGAAGGGATTACCCCCATGAAAACTCTGGTTTCCGCCCTCGCCCTGGGCGTTGCCGCGTCGAGCTTCGCCGCCCCTGCCATGGCACAATCGCAGGGCGACTGGACCTTCGGTGTCGGGATCATCAACGTGAACCCCAAATCCGACAATGGCACCCTTGCCGGTGCTGCGGCCAAGATTGACGACGACACCCAACTGTCGCTCACGGCGGAGTACTTCATCCGCGACAACCTCGGCATCGAGCTTTTGGCAGCCACCCCGTTTGAGCATGACATTGCGCTTGGCGGCACCAACATTGGTTCCACCAAACATCTGCCGCCGACCCTGTCGCTGGTCTATCACATCCCCACCAACGGCAAGATCACGCCCTTTGTTGGGTTGGGTGTGAACTACACCACCTTCTTCTCGGAAAAGACTCCGCTGGGGCGTTTGGATCTGGACAACAGTTTTGGTCTTGCTGCAACCGTGGGGGCGGATTGGAAAATCTCTGAGCAGGGCGCGCTGCGTCTGAACGTGCGCTACATGGATATCGACACCGACGCCAAACTGAACGGCGCCCCCATCGGCACCGCGAGCATTGATCCGATCACTGTGGGTGTCTCTTACGTGCACCGCTTCTGATCCCTTTCAGATGCCGGGTTGGCCCTGCCCGCCCGGCGTTTGATCCAAGTGGCGCCGCCTGCCTGCGGCGCCTTTTTTGTGGCAACCTTAGAGGCGTATTCGCCTGCAATCGGCCCTCTCAGGTCTGGGGCGTTGTGGGCGGCGTTTGCCCCAGCCTTGTGACATCAATCAGCCCACCCAACCAGTTGACCTGATAGCGAAACCCCACGTCTTGGGCGGTGCCATCAGGGCGACAGGTGACCACAAGCCACGTCCAGAAACCGGCGTCTTTTGCGGGCCGCGCCACGCAATCGCTGAGCTTTGCGCGGCCAGCGGCCCCCGCAACCGCGTGATCCGCGAGATATTTTTGCGCGTAATGCGTGATCACATCAGACTCGGTGATGCCTTGGCGAATGATGCCATAGCGGAACCCGATCCCGGCCAGCACCAACGCCAGCACCGCAATCGGGATCCAGTAGGCGATCCGCATCAGCTCATATGCGATATCAATTCGCGCCCAATCAGCATGCGCCGGATTTCCGATGTGCCCGCACCGATTTCCATCAGCTTGGCATCGCGGAAGATCCGACCAACCGGGTTGTCGCTGAGATAGCCCGCCCCGCCAAACGCCTGCACCGCCTGATGCGCCTGCGTCATCGCCACCTCGGAGGCATAGAGACAGCAGGCCGCCGCGTCCTGACGGGTCACCGTGCCCTTGTCGCAGGCCTTGGCGACCTCATAGACATAGGCGCGCGCGGTGTTCATCGCGGTGTACATATCGGCGATTTTGCCCTGCATCAGCTGGAAGTTCCCGATGGGTTGGCCGAACTGTTTGCGCTCGGCCATATAGGGCATCATCTCATCCATGCATGACGCCATGATGCCGGTGCCGATGCCTGCCAGCACCACGCGCTCGTAATCCAGACCGGACATCAGGACGCGCACGCCCTTGCCCTCCTCGCCCAGCACGTTTTCGAACGGCACTTCCACATCCTCGAACACCAGCTCGGCGGTGTTCGACCCGCGCATTCCGAGCTTGTCGAAATGCTTGGAGGTGGAGAACCCCTTGAACTCTTTCTCAATCAGGAAGGCGGTGATGCCTTTGGAGCCTGCTTCGGGATCGGTCTTGGCATAGACCACCAGCGTGTCCGCGTCGGGACCGTTGGTGATCCAGTATTTGTTGCCGTTCAGAACATAGCGGTCATTGCGTTTTTCAGCGCGCAGCGACATCGACACCACGTCGGAGCCCGCGCCAGCCTCGGACATTGCCAGCGCGCCAACATGTTCGCCGGAAATCAGCCGCGGCAGGTATTTTGCCTTTTGCTCGGCGTTGCCGTTGAGCTTAATCTGGTTGACGCAGAGGTTGGAATGCGCGCCGTAAGACAGCGACACCGAGGCCGAGGCCCGCGCGATTTCCTCGACCGCGACGGTATGCGCCAGATAGGACATGCCCGCGCCGCCATATTCCTCATCCACGGTGATCCCCAGAAGGCCCAGCTCGCCCATCTCTGTCCAGAGGTCGGCGGGGAATTCGTTCTTCTGGTCGATCTCCTGCGCCATTGGCTTGACGCGCTCTTGCGCCCAGCGGTGCACCATGTCGCGCAGGGCGTTTACGTCCTCGCCCAGATCGAATGTCATGCTTGCGTTGAACATTTGCGCGTCTCCTCCCGAGTCACGATATTTAATGAACACTTGTTCAATAAATGCCACAGCCCCGCAGATCGGTCAACGCCGATGTTCGCTCTGCTGCTGCCGCGACGGGTTTGTGGACACGCACGCGCGGTGAAATGGCGGCCTATCGGTCTTTGCGGGTCGAAAACTTCACATTGGATTGATTTTTTAATCAAAGGGTTACTTTTGGCCCCACTTTGGCCATATCCCCTACCAATAAGTTACCATAAACAGTTTGGCCCGACGGGAGAGATACGTCTCATGCCGCTTCACAATCTGATTCTGAATGGCACGTTTGACAGCGGTGCTGCGCATTGGACGGGCAACGATATCGAAGCCTCGTACAATCAGTCGTCCTACATCAGTGGCGGCTCCGGCAACCGCGTGGCGGAACTGGATGGTCATCGTGGCCAGACCACGGTCATGCAGCAGAGCTTTAGCGTCGACAATCCGATCACAACGCAGCTGACCTTTGATGTGGCGTTGCGCACGGCCTCCAATTCCAATGCGGGTATTGAGGGGTTCGAGGTCGAAATCCTTGATGATGCGGGCAATGTCGTCTCGTCGATGACGGTTCTGCCCACCACCAACAGCTTTAATCAGGTGTCGCTGGACATCACGTTCCCGGCTGCGGGCGATTACACCCTGCGTTTTACAGAGATTGGCCCCAACGACAGCCTCGGCGCGATCATCGACAATGTGGAGATGATGGTGTGTTTTTGCGCGGGCACGCTGATTGAGACCGCACAGGGGCAACGCCCCGTTGAGGATCTGCGTCCCGGCGATATGATCGTTACCGCGCGTGGGCTCAGACCACTGCGCTGGATGGGACGGCGTCCGCTGTCGCGTCAGCACCTCGCGCAGAACCCGAAACTGCGCCCGGTGCGGATTGGACGCGGCGCATTGGGCGGCGGCTTGCCGCAACAGCCGCTCTATGTCTCACGTCAGCATCGTATGCTGGTGCGCTCGCGGATTGCTGAGCGAATGTTCGGCGAGGCCGAGGTTTTTGTCGCAGCGGCACGCCTCTTGGATCATCCCGATGTCAGCCTATGCGACGCGGAGCAGCCGGTGATCTATTTCCACATGCTGTTTGATGCGCATGAGGTGGTCTATGCCAATGGCGCGCCGAGCGAGAGTTTTCTGGTCACGGAGCGCGCTCTTTCGGCGGTCACACCGGAAGCGCGGGCAGAGATCACTTATCTGTTCCCGGAACTGGCGGCGATGGGCGGTGTTTTGACCGCCCCTGCCCGTCCCATTCCGCAAAACGCGCGCCAGAAACAATTCATTGCGCGGGCGCTCAAAAACCAACGGGCGCTGCTGGAGCCGTCCACGGTCACGCAAATCGCGGTCTAGCGCGACATAGGGTCAGCCATCTGCGCCCTGAACTTGCCAGACCGCGCTGACCTCGGCGCGAATGATGCGGGCGATTAGTGCGCAATCCTCAAGGCTGAAGGTCAGCGGCACGCGCATGTCTATAATGCCCGCAAGGATACGGTCGCTGTCAGGCAGGCTTTGCGCCGGGGCATAGCGCCAGCTGTCGTAGCGCGAGGTAAAGGCGACAGGTTCCGGCACACCAAACCATTTTAGCTCCACGCCACGTGCACCGCAGCGTGTCAGTACCTCTTGAACGGCCTCCGGCGACCAATCCAAGAGCAGGAACTGGATGGAAGAGCCGACATAAACCTCCGCTTCCGGGCGTTCAATCACGGTAAGGCCCGGCGTGTCGCGCAGACCTGCCTCCAGCGTGCGGTAACGCTCGTTCCAGCGATCGACCTGAGTGTTCAGATCGCGCAGTTGCGGGCGCAGGATCGCGGCGCGCAGATTGTCCATCCGGCCCGAGATATTGGGGGTGTCGTATTTCACCCGCTCAAACACCTCAGGTTCAGGTGCCGCCAAATGGCGCGAATAGAGCATATAGGACCCCGACAGCATAATGGCGCGGGCGGCGACCTCCGCGTCATCGGTGATCAGCAGGCCGCCTTCGCCGGAGTTTACGTGTTTGTAGGTCTGACAAGAGTAGCAGCCGATTAATCCATGACGCCCGGACAGCGTGCCATTCCAACTGGCCCCCATGGTGTGGGCGCAATCCTCGATCACCGTGACCCCCGCGGCCGTGCAGATCTCCATCAAGCGATCCATATCACACAGATGCCCTCGCATATGGCTGAGCATCAAGACCTTGGCGTCCTGCGCCTTCGCCGCCAGATCCTCAAGGTCGATGGTCAGATCCTCGGTCACACCCACATAAATCGGCGTGCCCCCCACCGAAGCAATCGCCCCCGGCACTGGCGCGAGGGTAAAGGCGTTGGTCAGCACCTTATCCCCGTGCCCCACCCCAATGGCGCGCAGGGCAGTGGCGAGCGCATAACCGCCTGATGCCACCGCAAGGCAATATTTTGCCCCCATGATCTGCGCAAATTCCTGCTCCAGAAGCGCGGTTTCGCCCTGCTCGTCACCGGCGAGGTTGTAGCGGTGAATACGCCCATGGCGCATCACCTCGACGGCGGCGGCGATGGCCTCCTCGGGGATGGGGTCTTGCTGGGTGAAGTTTCCGGTAAATCGCTCTGTCATAAGCAAAGTCATGATCCGCTGCCCGCCCAAGGTCAAGAGCGCGCGGGATGCCAGCTTGCCGCAGGTTTTGCGGTTCCCTCGCCCTTCGGCTCAGGATAGCTTTGGGCGCAACGATGACCCGAACCCGCGAAAGGGCCTTTTTATGTCTTCCATTTTCACCCCGATTGCGCTGGCGGCAGCAATCTACATCACCGCAGCCGAGGCGCAGGACACCACCGGCCTCACGGCAGAACCGCAGATTGTGACCGGCAAGTTCCTGACCGCCACTGAGGTGAAACCCGTGCTGAACGCAACGCAGGCCAATTGGGTCGCAGTGCGGGAATATGACGGGCAGGATCTGATCTATGTGACCCATCTGTGGGCGTGGCGCTGCGGGCTCTTGCAGATGGAAGTGGCCATCAATGAGGGGGAGTATGAAATCTGGGACATGCCAAAATGCCACGCCGATGAGGGCTCTCCCGGCGCAATCAAGAGCGGCGATGGCGCGCCTTATCGCAGCTTTGAGCTGGGGTCTGTGCAAAACATCAAGGTCCGTCTGGTCTATGACGACCTGACCACCACCGAGGCCGCGTTCGAGCGGGCCGCAATCATGACGCCCTGAGACCCAATGCGGGGTCAGCCGATGCTGTTGACCCCAATCAGCTCCGCCACGATCCTCGGCAGATCGGCATAATCATGCAAGAGCGCCTCGGGGTTGAGCGCGACCATCTCCGGCCCAGCCGGACCAAATGTCACCAGCACTGATGGCACCCCTGCATTCTTTGAGGTGTTGCGGTCCGTGTCGCTGTCCCCGATCAGCACGCACATTTCTGGCGTGCCCCCGGCCCGGCGAGCGGCCTCAAAGAGCGGTTTGGGGTCCGGTTTGCGCACCGGCAAAGTGTCAGCGCCCACGAGAGACGCAAATGCATCACGCACGCCAAGGCGCTGCATCAGTTCCTCAGCCAAGGCTTCGGGTTTGTTGGTGCAGATGCCGACGCCGTAGCCCGCCGCTTTTAGCGCTTCGACCGCCTCCATCGCGCCGGGATACATCACCGTATGCGTGTCGATGCCATCGCGGTAGGCCTCTAGCAGCACGGGGTAGTATTCTTCGACCGTGGCGTCCTTGAACTGGCCCGCACGGGTCAGCCCCTCAGTCAGCATCCGCTTGCCACCCCGCAGGGCAATCTTGGCGTCCTCGGGGTGGGTCAGCATGTCACCAAGCCCCATAACCCCAAAGCAATGATTGGCCGCCGCCAATAAATCCACGGAGGTATCGGCCAGGGTGCCATCAAGGTCAAAGATCACTGTGCGCATCAAAAGTCCTCCGCTTCGGCGCAAATTCGCCGCCAGATATTGCAAGTCGCAACTGAAGTTTATGGTCACGCACCTTGCGCATCCTCTGTTAGCGGATAGAACGGGGGCAACAAAAACTCAAAGGGAAAACACCCCATGAGCACTGCCCTCGTCATCCTCGCCGCAGGCAAAGGCACCAGGATGAATTCCGATTTGCCAAAAGTCCTGCACCCGATTGCACAAGCTCCGATGTTGGAACATGCCATGCGCGCAGGGCGTGCGCTTGACCCGGATCGCACGGTTGTCGTGGCAGGTCATGAGGCAGATCTGGTGCGTGCCGCCACCACCGAAATCGACCCGGATGCCGCAGTGGTTCTGCAAGAAGAGCAACTTGGCACCGGTCATGCCGTCCTGCAGGCGCGTGCGGCGCTTGAGGGGTTTCAGGGCGATGTGGTGGTGCTTTATGGCGACACGCCGTTTGTGTCGGCAGACACGCTGGAGCGCATGATTGCCGCCCGCAGCCGCGCTGATCTGGTGATCCTTGGCTTTGAGGCGGCGGCCCCCGCACGCTATGGCCGGTTGATCATGGACGGGGAAAGCCTAGAGAAGATCGTCGAGTTCAAGGACGCGAGCGAAGCCGAGCGCGCGATCACCTTTTGCAATTCGGGCCTGATGGCTTGCGATGCGGACGTGATGTTCCGCCTGCTAGATAAGGTCGGCAATGACAATGCCTCTGGCGAATATTACCTGACCGATCTGGTGGAGCTGGCCCGTGCGGACGGGCTTGCGGTGACGGCTGTGGCCTGCCCCGAGGATGAGACACTCGGCATCAATTCCCGCGCCGATCTGGCCACCGCGGATGCGGTCTTTCAAGCCCGTGCGCGGGCGGAACTGTTGGACCTCGGCGTCACGCTGATGGCACCAGAGACGGTCTATCTGGCGTTTGACACCATCGTGGGGCGCGACAGCGTGATCGAACCCAATGTGGTCTTTGGTCCCGGCGTCACCGTCGAGAGCGGCGCATTGATCCGGGCGTTTTCGCATCTTGAGGGCTGTCATGTGTCGCGAGGCGCCAAGGTCGGCCCCTACGCCCGCCTGCGCCCCGGTGCAGAGCTGGCCGAGGACACCCATGTGGGCAACTTCGTTGAGATCAAAAACGCCGAAATCGCGGCGGGCGCGAAGGTCAATCACCTCAGCTACATCGGCGATGCCTCTGTCGGAGAGGCGACAAATATCGGCGCGGGCACCATCACCTGCAACTACGATGGCGTAATGAAGCACCGCACGGAGATCGGCGCGCGGGCTTTTATCGGCTCCAACACCTGTCTGGTGGCCCCGGTGAAGGTCGGCAATGAGGCGATGACCGCGACCGGCACCATCGTCACCAAGGACGTCGGTGACGGGGATCTCGCCATCGCACGCGCCCAGCAGACAAACAAACCCGGCCGCGCGCGCAAGCTGATGGACATGCTGCGCGCGAAAAAAGCGGCGAAGGCCAAAGGATAGATTTATGTGTGGTATTATTGGGGTGCTCGGCACTCATGAGGTTTCGCCCATTCTGGTTGAGGCGCTGAAGCGACTGGAATATCGCGGCTACGACAGCGCCGGCATCGCCACCGTGAACGGTGGCCATCTGGACCGTCGCCGTGCCGTGGGCAAGCTGGTGAACCTCTCGGATGTATTGGTGCATGACCCGCTGCCGGGGAAATCCGGCATCGGCCACACCCGCTGGGCCACCCATGGCGCGCCAACCGTCTCCAACGCGCATCCGCATCAGGCAGGCTGCGTGGCGGTGGTTCACAACGGCATCATCGAGAATTTCAAGGAATTGCGCGACGAGCTTGCCGGTCATGGCATCCGCTTTGTCACTGAGACCGATACCGAAACCGTGGCGCTGCTCTGCGAGTTTTATATGCGTGACGGTACCTCTGCGACGGAGGCCGCGCGCAAAACCGTGGCGCGACTGGACGGCGCTTTTGCGCTGGCCTTCCTGTTTGACGGTCAAGAGGATCTGATGGTCGCCGCGCGCAAGGGCTCGCCGCTGGCGGTGGGCCATGGTGAGGGCGAAATGTATGTGGGTTCGGACGCGATTGCGCTGGCCCCGCTGACGGATCAGATCACCTATCTCGAAGAGGGCGATTTTGCGGTCCTGACCCGACAGAGCCTTGAGATCTGGGACACCAAGGGCAATCTCGCCAACCGCGAGATGCGCCAGATCAAGCTGGAAAATGCCCGCGTCGACAAGGATGGCCACAAGCACTTCATGGCCAAGGAAATCGCCGAACAGCCGGTTGCAGTTGATAAGGCGCTGAAAGCCTATCTGAGCGACAGCGGTGAGATCCAGATGCCCGAGGGGCTGGATTTCAGCAAGATCGAGCGCCTGTCTCTGGTCGCCTGCGGTACGGCCTATTATGCCTGTATGGTGGCGAAATACTGGCTGGAAACCATTGCGCGCCTGCCGGTCGAGGTCGATGTAGCATCTGAATTTCGCTATCGCGAACCGCCCGTCAGCCCCGGCACGCTGGCGCTGTTTGTCTCGCAGTCTGGCGAAACCGCCGACACGCTGGCCGCGCTGCGCTACATGGTGGGCAAAGCGGATGTCATCGCCGGGCTGGTAAATGTGCCCGAAAGCTCCATCGCGCGGGAAAGCGATGTGGTGCTGCCGATCTACGCAGGCCCGGAAATCTCCGTGGCCTCGACCAAGGCCTTCACCTGCCAGTTGACGGTGCTGTTAATGCTGGCGCTCAAAGCGGCGCAGGATCGCGGTCTGCCCCTGCCCGAAGGCATGCCCGCCGATCTGCGCGCCCTGCCCGGTCTGATCCATCAGTCGCTGGCGTCTGAAGCACAGATCGCTGCGGCATCGCGCGATCTGGCGGGGGCACGAGATATTATCTTCCTTGGGCGCGGTCAGCTTTATCCGCTGGCACTGGAGGGCGCGCTGAAGCTCAAGGAGCTGAGCTATATCCACGCCGAAGGCTATGCCTCGGGCGAGCTGAAACACGGGCCCATCGCATTGATTGATGACAGCGTGCCGGTGATCGTGATGGCACCGCGTGATGCGCTGTTTGAAAAGACCATCTCCAACATGCAGGAGGTGATGGCACGCGGCGGGCGTGTGGTGCTGGTAACCGATGCCGATGGCGCGCGCGAAGCCTCTGACGGCACCGCCGAGGTCATCACCATGCCGCAGGTCCCCGATGCGCTGGCGCCGATCCTCTATGCCATTCCGGCGCAGCAGATCGCCTATTTCACCGCGATTGCCAAAGGCACGGATGTGGACCAGCCGCGCAACCTCGCCAAATCGGTGACGGTCGAATGACGCCGGACGCGGCGCTGGACGCGCTCCGGGCGCAGGTTGAACCGGGGCGCGCGGAGCAGATGATCGCCTATCACAAACAGAGCCGTACGGTTCTGGGTGTCGGCAATGAGGTGCTCAACACGCTGTCGCGTGACTGGCGCGGGCAGCTGGACCTTGAGGCCCGCGTGGATCTTGCCGCAGGTCTGTGGGCCAGTGACATCTTTGAAGCGCGCATTCTGGCGGCCAAGCTGCTGACACAGGCCCGGATCAAGCCGGACACGGCGGTCTGGGATCTTGTGCAAACCTGGGTTCCCGATTTCGACAGCTGGGCGATTGCCGACCACGCGGCCTCGGCCATTTCCAAGCGTTTGCAGGCCGATCCGGCGCGGCTGGATGTGGTCGAAGGCTGGACCACATCAGACCATATGTGGCGCCGCCGCGCGGCGCTGGTCTCCACCCTGCCCTGGGCCAAGCTGTCCAATCCAAAACCTGCGGATCTAGCCACGCGCGAGCGCATCCTTGGCTGGGCGGTGACCTATGTGCAAGATCGCGACTGGTTCATCCAGAAATCCATCGCGTGGTGGCTGCGGGATCTGTCGAAACATGACGCAGACCGCACCCGTGCGTTTCTCGCGGAACATGGCGATCAGATAAAAGCCTTTGCCCGCAAAGAAGCGGTAAAATACTTGAAATAAAACGCGTAAATTCAGGTTGGCGCGGCGTTTAAGCCGGGCCAACTTTCAATTCGACCAATTCCGTCAAAGGCAAGCCCAGCGCCCGCATCCCGTCAATCGACAGGCGACTGCCCTGCCCTGCGGCACCTGAGATCGGCTCCAGCGTCACGACGATTGATTTGCCGTTCGGCGCGGTCAGACGTGCATTGCGGCGCGATGAGACCAACGGCGTTTCCATCCACAACCCATCACGGCCGGGGTCACCCAGACCTGCGACGGTGGTTTTCTGGCCAACAAAAGACTGCGCGGAGGCCACCACAGGCGCGGGCGCGCTGGTCTGCGGTGTGGTTGTTGTCACAGGCGCGACCTCACGGGAGGCGGGCGTGTCCAACGCGGCGGTGCTTACCTCTTGGCGATCAGACGGAGAGGACCAAGTGGTGCCGCCCGAGGACGAAAGCTCCTGCGTTTGAACTGCAGGCGGCGCATCCGGGGAGACCGGCCTTGAGGGCTCCATCCGCACACCAGAGCCGGAGCCCTGCAGAACCTGAGAACTCAGATGCACACCGCCAAGGGCGTTGCACGCGGAGACCCCTCCGGCAGCGAGCGCGGCAAGGGTCAAATATTTGAACACACGTCGAGTCATGGCGCGACCCTAGCGGCACCGCTGCGCGGATGCCAGTCACAATGCCGCTTGCACCATGCAAGCCCCTATTGTCCTGAGCGAATTACCGCCTTACCTATGTCTTTATGACAGCACCTCTTATTGATCCCTTCGCACGCGCGATCACCTACCTGCGGGTCTCGGTCACCGACCGTTGCGATTTTCGCTGCGTCTACTGCATGTCCGAGAACATGACCTTCCTGCCGAAGAAAGAGCTTCTGACGCTGGAAGAGCTGGACCGCATGTGCTCCACCTTTGTGCATCTCGGGGTCGAGAAGCTGCGCATTACCGGCGGTGAGCCCTTGGTGCGCCGCGACATCATGACCTTTTTCCGGTCGATGACCCGCCATCTGGACAGCGGCGCGCTCAAGGAGCTGACCCTGACCACCAACGGCTCGCAGTTGGAAAAACACGCGCAAGCGCTGTTTGATGCAGGTGTGCGGCGGGTCAATGTCTCGCTTGATACGCTGGATGAGAAGAAATTTGCGGATGTCACCCGCTGGGGTCGCTTGCCGCAGGTGCTGCGGGGCATTGATGCGGCGCAGGCTGCGGGCCTCAGGATCAAGATCAACGCGGTTGCGCTCAAAGGCTTCAACGAGGACGAGCTGTTCTCGATGACCGCATGGTGCGCCGAGCGTGGCATTGATCTGACCTGGATCGAAGTGATGCCAATGGGCGATATCGGCAATGAAAGCCGCTTGGGCCAGTATTGGTCGCTGAAGGATGTGCGCAAAGCCTATGAGGCCGGCTATCAAGTCACCGATCTGGCCGAACGCACCGGTGGTCCTGCCCGCTATGTGCGGCTGGAGGAGACCGGCCAGAAGATCGGGTTTATCACGCCGCTCAGCCATAATTTCTGCGAAAGCTGCAACCGGGTGCGCCTTACTTGCACCGGCGAGCTGTATATGTGCCTTGGTCAGGAAGACATGGCCGATCTGCGCGCGCCGCTGCGGGATCATCCCGACACAGAGGCCCCGCTGGAAGAGGCCATTCGCGCCGCAATCAACCTCAAGCCCAAAGGGCATGATTTTGACTACTCCCGCCAGACCGTGGACGGCCAGATGCCGCGCCACATGAGCCACACCGGCGGGTAAGGCCCCACATATGAGCGATCAACCGCAGGTCCGCCCGACTCTGCTCTACCATCTTTATCGCGGTGCCTCTGCCCTGCTGGCCCCGCTGATGTGGTCCAAGGTTGCAGGTAAGCTGCGCCAGCACGGCGTGCCAGAGGCGCGAGTGCGCGAACGTCTGGGCTATGCCACCCTGCCCCGCCCCGCTGGCCGTCTGGTCTGGTTTCATGCCGCAAGCGTCGGGGAGAGCCTGTCGGTGCTGACGCTGATCCACCGACTTGGCGAGGCGGCGCCGGATCTGGAGTTTCTGATCACATCGGGCACGCCGACCTCGGCCGATCTGATTGCCAAGCGGCTGCCACCCCGCACCCGCCATCAGTTTCCGCCGCTGGATACCGGCGCAGCTGTGGCGCGGTTTCTGAACCATTGGAAACCTAACCTTGGCATTCTTGTCGAGAGCGAACTCTGGCCGCACATGCTGGTGCGCGCACGGGGGGCGGGCGTGCCGCTGGTGCTGCTGAATGCGCGCCTGTCGCCGAAATCCGTCGCCAGTTGGACCAAACGCCACGCCACGGCGCGGTTCCTGCTGGATCAGTTCGCACTGATGCTGACGCAGAATGCTCAAACCGCCGTCAACCTGAAGGCCATGGGTGCCGATCCCGCGCGTCTGAAAGAAGGCAGCAACCTCAAGGCGCTCTCCGATCCGCTGCCGGTGGATCAAGACACACTGACAGAGGTCCGCGACGCCATTGGCCCGCGCCCGGTCTGGGTGGCCTCCTCCACCCATGAGGGCGAAGAGGAGACCGTGCTGGCAGCCCATAAAGCGTTGCTGGTGGATCACCCTGATTTGCTGCTGCTGCTGGCCCCGCGCCATCCGAATCGAGGCGACCAGCTGGAGGCGCTGATTGCCGAGGCGGGCCTGACCTCGATCCGGCGCAGTCGCGACGCCCTGCCCCGCACGTCGACACAAGTGTACCTTGCCGACACGCTGGGCGAAGTGGGGATCTGGTACAGCCTGTGTCCACTGGTCTTTTTGGGCGGCTCCCTGCGCGAGATTGGCGGTCACAACCCGTTTGAGGTGATGCAGGCCGGTGGTGCGGTGCTAACCGGCCCCGGCGGCTATAATTTTGCCGAGTCGTTTGCCGAACTGATCAAGGCCGGGGCCGCGAAAGAAGTGACCAGCGCCGAGACGCTTACCCATGCGGTCGGGGCTTGGCTGACAGAGCCGCATACCCTAGACACAGCGCGCGACCGGGCGCGCGGCTTTCTTGCGCGCCAGTCCGATCAGATGGATCAAACCGTGACGGCGCTTCTCGAATTGTTGCCGCAGAAATAGAGGGCACCACATGAGCCAGATCGACCTCAAACAGATCGACGTAATCGCTCCGAACTTTAAAAAACGCTACTCGGGTGTGACCTCTACTGTGATCCGGCTGGTGCCCATTCAAGCACGCGATATTGCGATCTGCGCTGCCGCTCCTGATTTGCCTGCGGAGGTGCCTCAGGTGACGCCAAGCGCGCTTTGGTCCATGTCCCGATCGGGGCCATCTGGCGCGCGCGTCTGGCATGCCCGGCGCAACAACGAGATGGTCGCCGGTCTGGCGCTCAAATACCTGCTGGGCAAACGGCTGAAGCTGCTTTTCACCTCTGCTGCCCAGCGTCGCCACACAGGTTTTACCCGCTGGCTGATCCGGCGCATGGATGCGGTTATTGCGACGTCCTCGAAATCCGCGAGCTATCTGGAGCGCGAAGCGACGGTAATTCGCCATGGCGTTGACTGTGAATTGTTCCAGCCGGTTGAGAACCGCGCGGCCCTGCGCCGGGCCTTGGATCTTCCCGAAGATGGGCTTTTGGTGGGGTGCTTTGGACGTATTCGCCACCAGAAAGGCAACGATCTTTTTGTCAAAGCCATGATCGAAGCCTGCCGCGCCAACCCCAAAGTACGCGGGTTGATGATGGGGCGGGCAACTCCCGACAATGCCGAATTCCTCAAGGGTTTGAAGGATGAGGTCGCCGCCGCTGGACTGAGTGATCGCATCTTGTTTCGCGATGAGGTGGCAGTAGAAGACGTCCCGCGCCATTTTCAGGCGCTGGATCTCTATGTGGCGCCGCAGCGCTGGGAAGGGTTCGGCCTGACCCCGCTTGAGGCGATGGCCTGCGGCGCGCCAGCGGTGGCCACCCGCGTTGGCGCTTTTGAGGAACTGGTCGTGCCCGGTGAAACCGGGACGTTGTGCGACATCGAAGACCTCGACAAGATCACCGCAGATATCATCGAGCTGCTGTCGGATGAAACCCGTCTGCAGGAGATGTCGGCTGCGGCGCGGGCGCATGTGGCGCAGACCTTTCGTCTGGAAGGTGAAGCCGCCGCAATTATCGCTATCTATCGGGCGCTACTGAACACTTGACCATTTACTCCCTTTGACTTGGGGGGCCGTTTTAACGCCACCCCTCATTTTGGAAATTCAACATTATAGGTTCTAAGCGCTCCGTGCTTTAA
>Ga0190278_1005_pt1 | contig 17330 bp, 17 predicted proteins | sample MCH_5Endo_L15_FD_131026 | JGI IMG/M metagenome (GOLD analysis project Ga0190278, IMG submission 131026) | Enriched cells of marine protists from Biology Centre CAS, Ceske Budejovice, Czech Republic - MCH_5Endo_L15 | ecosystem: Environmental > Aquatic > Marine > Unclassified | place: Czech Republic...
GTTTTTTGTGATTTCGTCATACTAATTTATATTTATTATATTAGATTAGTATGACTTAAATATATCTATGTTACAAAAGATAATGTATATTTTATAATGCAATTATTTTTCTACTATAGCAAATTAAGCTTCTAGATCTGCAAAAGGATTGTTATCTTCAACTAATTTTACCTCATCACACTGAGGCAACGTAGTCTCTTTTTGTGGCATAATGATGTTTTGGTAAACATGTACCGATTTAAAAACCCCCATACCCTTTAGATGTTGAATAAAGTCCATATCATTATTTTTTTGGGCTAAAAACAGAGCAACTTCTCCAGGAGTAGAGTAAGCATCGAACCATAATGGGCCCTTTTTATAACTGCTTGGGAAGCTCGTATCAATATTACCACCTTGTGCAATAAGAGACTTTATTGATTGATAATCAGCTCGATAGCAAGCTGAAAATAACGCGTTTGTAATTGATGGCTTCATTAAGCTATCAGATACATTATTTATTAATGTAAAAATTTTTGTTAAGCTGTGACTTATTAACTTAGTCATAATATCACTTGTTTATATTAATAATAAGCGGTATTATAGTTAATATTTGTTAATAAGTCAACTAGTTTTGTATGTGTTCGCTATATAAATTTTTATAAATAACAGATTTTTTGATTAGCTCATTATGTTTTCCTTGTTCAGCGACCTTTCCTTCATTAAGAACTAATATATCATCAGCTTTTTCAATCGATGAGACGCGGTGCGCAATAGAGATAACAGTTTTATCGCGCATAAACAGGTTAATATTATCTAATATTGCTTTTTCACTCTCGCTATCAAGAGCACTTGTTGCCTCATCTAATAATAATATTTCTGGGTTGTAAATTAAGGCTCTTGCAATAGCGATGCGCTGTTTTTGTCCGCCAGACAAACGCACGCCTCGTTGACCAATTTCGGTATCTATTCCTTGAGGAAGAGCATTTGCAAAACTATCAATATCACACATTTTAATTATTTCTTGAATGTCCTCTTCCTTGGCAGCAGGGTTTGAGAACAAAATATTTTCACGAATTGATCCAGAGAAAATCACTGGCGCTTGATCAACATAAGAAATTTTACTACGTAAATAATGATCAGAAATATGACTGATTTCTTGTGAATTAATTAGGATTTCTCCTGTATTATGATGGTAAAATTTTAGTAATAATTGTAACAAAGTACTTTTTCCTGAACCAGATTTACCAACAATAGCAGTAAAATCACCATGTTTAATTTTCAAAGATAGATTATTTAATACAGTGATTTTGGGGCGTGATGGATAAGAAAAGAAGATATTACTATATACTATATCTCCAGCTAAAGAGGTTTCTTCATTATTAATATCTGCATCATAATTAGTCGATGTATTCTTTAATTCTAAAATACGATCCAAAGCCGATATCGGACCTTGTATCTCACTAAACATCTCAGCGATACCACCAGCACTAAGACCTACCATAAAAGCATAATAGATAAATGACATCATCTTGCCAGAACTCATAGAGCCATCTATAATATCAAGGCTACCGATCCATACTACCATAATTAACGCAATAGATATTAATGATATGGCTAGAGCAAAAAATAAAGATCGTGTTTTAAGGCGGTTAGCGGCAAGGTTATTAAAATCTAAGGTTCTATCCTGGAATAATTGAGTTTGATGCCGTTGTTGGTTATAGGCATGAACGGTTCTTATTCCAACAAATATCTCATCAATATTGGCCGCAAATTCCCCTTGTTTTTCAAGAAATTGGCGTGATAATTTGCGTACTATTTTACTTATTTTCAATATTGGCAATAATAATATTGGAATACAAATTAGCGTTAAAATTGATAGTTTAGGGCTCTGAATGAACATGAATATTATCGCCCCCACTAGCATAATACTATTTCGGACAAAGAAAGATAAAAAATTAATGATTAATCCATTGACAAGTTCAATGTCAGAACTAAGTCTAGAAATAATATCACCAATTTTTATTTCTTCAAAAGCTGTCACATTTATTCTCAATAAATTTTGAAAAGTATCATATCTTAGTTTTGAGGAAACTTTTAGGGCTATTAAATTAATAAAATATGATCGAAAAAAACTGCCAACAGCAAATACTGCAATTAGTCCGCAAATAGTAAATATCGACTCATTAATTATTATTCGCTGGTTTGAAGAAATCCCCTGATCAATTAATTCGCGAAAGATATAGCCTATAGACAGCAAAGCCATAGTCACGCTAATTAACGCAATAGAAACAACGAATAACATTCTTAAATGTTGTAGTAAATAGCCTTGGAGTTCTTTGAGATTAGGGCCTAGCATTAGGATATGGTTACCTTTAATTCATTGCTTAATATTTCAAATAGATTATCTCCTTTGCGTGAAATCCATTTATCATCAGTATAAGAAAAATGAAACGGTCCGCTTATTGGAGATGATAACCAAATTTCTTTGGCAGCATTTTGTTTATTAATAATATAGGTTCCATCATTGCTAATAATCGATAAAATACCACCATTAACATCTATATCTAGTTTGCCTTCTGGGTCATGATTTTCTATTTGTTCTGCAATATCATTAATCACATTAATGGCAAAATCAGAAAAATGCGCTTCATTCATACTAACTTCTAATTATTATTTTTATTTTATGTATGGCTTTGTACCCTAAATATATGGCTACTCGCTCAATAATTAATTCTTGTTGATAGGCTAGTTCTAATGATACACTAGAATTTTCTACAGATATATATAAAATATTAATTCTTTGTCCTTTATTAAAACTGCTAACTATTTTCACAGGAGAAGAGCGACTATTAAATTCGGCACCGACTACTTGCCCCCAGCTTGTTGCCAATTCAGCAAGTATAGGGTTTTTTGACTTATAAACGTTATAAATAATTTTGTCAATCGAGTCAGTTAAGGGTTTCATAGTAGCATATTTGTTTTAAAACTAAAATGTTCATTACCACCTATTATAACATGATCATGAATCCTTACATTAATTACTTTGCAAGCATTGACAATTTGCGCTGTTAGGTCAATGTCCGAACTAGAGGGTTTTGGATTACCACTTGGATGATTATGCACTAAAATAATGGCCGTAGCCTCATGAAATAAAGCGCGTTTAACAATCTCACGGGGGTAAACTGGAGTTTGATCAACTGTTCCGTGGGCCATTACCTCATCGGCAATTAATATGTTTTTTTGATTTAGAAATAAAGTTCGGAACTGTTCAGTTTTCAACGAACCCATACAAAAGTTTAAATATTCTAATAAAGCGGACCAAGACCTTATAACATGCTGTTTATTAACATTATTAAAAAACAATCTGCTTATTAGTTCTTTTAAAATACGAAACTGTAAGTAAACAGGTTCTTTTGCACCCTTGATACTAAAAATCTGTTCTGAATCAGCATTAACTATCTCCTTCAAACTACCAAATTTTTTTAATAGCATTTTAGCTAATGGCTTCACATCCCTGCGCGGTATTACTTGAAATAGCAATAGCTCTAATATCTCATAATCATTAAAACTAGTAGGGTCAGTTGATAAAAATTTTTCTTTAAGTCTGGAACGGTGACCTACATAATGTGGCACGTCTTTTTCTTGCGGCTTTTCAATAGTTAGTTCCTCAAGCATCATTACTATATTATTATTTTAATAAGGTGGTTTTAATAGATTTTTAGGTGATTTAGTAAATATCTCAAACCCATTTGAAGTGACGCCAACAGTATGTTCAAATTGGGCTGATAAAGACTTATCACGTGTTGTTACTGTCCAATCATCAAATTTACTTAATATAGTATCAGCTTTTCCAACATTGATCATTGGCTCAACAGTAAAAAACATCCCTTCCTTCAATACAAGACCTGCACCAGGCTTACCATAATTAAGCACAGTAGGTTCGCAGTGAAATACTTGCCCAATTCCATGTCCAGTATAGTCACGAACTACAGAGTAATTATGTGCTTTTGCATGGCTCTCCATTGCATGACCAAGATCACCAAGTCGTACTCCTGGTTTAATTATCTCAATTGCACTCATCATCGCATCATACGTAACTTGAATTAAGCGTTTTGCTTTAACCCCAACATCCCCAACATAAAACATACGACTAGTATCACCATGCCAACCATCAACTATGGTAGTCACATCGACATTTATTATATCACCATTTTTCAGTTTTTTATCAGACGGGATTCCGTGGCATACAACGTGATTAACTGAAGTGCATACAGATTTTGGAAATCCTTTGTAATTCAACGGAGCTGGTACCGCATTATTTTTGATGATAAAATCATGGCATAAATCATTCAGCTCATTAGTCGTCACACCTGGTTTGACATACTCTGTAATATAATCTAAAGTCTCGGCCGCTAATTTACCAGCAACTCGCATTTTTGCGAAGTCCTTTTCTTTGTGAAGTTTTATAGTCATATAATGATTGTAATTCTGTTCTTATTACCCTAATTTTTTCTTTAATAGCTGATTCACAATTTTAGGATTTGCTTTACCACCAGTTTTTTTCATAAGCTGGCCAACAAAAAATCCTAGCAATTGATGCTTACCAGCCCTGTAAGCTTCAACGGAATCAGTGTTTGCATCCATTACTTCTTGAATATATCCTTCAATTATTGTTGGGTCGGAGATTTGCACCAGGCCCTTTTCTTCAATAATAGTTTCCGGGTTGCTTCCAGTATTAAACATTTCTTCAAACACTGTCTTAGCTATTTTACCAGAAATTGTTTCTGCTTCAATTAATTTGACCAAGCCATTAATCATTTGTGGTTTGACTTTGCACTCAGACAGCGAAATAGAGTTTTTATTTAATTTACCAAATAATTCACTAGTAATCCAGTTTGCAGCTACTTTAGCACTCACACCAATGCATGATTCTTCAAAATATTTAGTGTAGAATTCATCGGCAACTAAAACTTCGGCATCGTATCTACTAAGACCCAAATCATTAATATAACGATTTATTTTAGCATCCGGCAATTCTGGCAATGAATCGCGCATCTTAGTGATTAAACTATCGTCAATAACTACTGGTAGTAAATCTGGATCTGGGAAGTAGCGATAGTCATTCGCATCTTCTTTCGACCGCATTGTTTTTGTTTCGCCAGTTGCAGCATTAAATAATCTTGTTTCCTGATCAATAATACCACCATTTTCTAGTATCTCTACTTGCCTCATGGCTTCATACTCAATTGCTCTGACAATATTTTTGACTGAGTTAACGTTCTTAATTTCGCACCTTGTGCCATACTCTTCGCCGGCTTTTCTAACAGAAATATTGGCATCGCAACGCATGGACCCTTGGTCCATATTTCCATCGCATGACCCCACATATCTCAAAATACTTCTTAGCTTTTTAACATATTGAGCAGCTTCGTATGGAGACCTTAAATCTGGTTCAGAAACAACTTCCATTAATGCAATACCAGAGCGGTTTAAGTCAATTAAACTATAATCTGGATGTTGATCATGAATACTTTTACCAGCATCTTGCTCTAGATGTATTCTGTTAATACGAATATCTTTTTCTTCGCCATTTTCAAGAGTGATTTTTAATACCCCGTGCTCTACTATTGGAGAGTAAAACTGTGATATTTGATAACCTTGTGGTAAGTCAGCATAAAAATAGTTTTTACGATCAAAAATCGACATTTTATTGATTTTTGCATCAATAGCTAAACCAGTCTTAATTGCTTGCTCTACGCAATATTTGTTCAGCACAGGAAGCATTCCTGGCATTGCTGCATCAACTAATGACACTTGAGAGTTTGGTTCTGCTCCAAACTCTGTTGCAGTTTCTGAAAACAACTTTGCTTTTGATGAGATTTGAGCATGAACTTCAAGGCCTATTACATACTCCCACTTACCAGTATTTCCTTCTATATATGCCATATTAAAATCCTCCTGGTGTAAAGTTTAGGTGTTTTGTAGCTCTCTCAATAACGCTTGAGGCTTTGATCAGGTTGTACTCATCAAATGCCGGTGCCACTAACTGCATTCCTAGGGGTAAATTTTTGGAATTTAAAGCGGCTGGTATAGACGAGCATGGCAAGCCAGCAAGTGATGCTGGAATTGTAAAGATATCATTTAAATACATTGTCAGCGGATCGCTTTGATTATCTTCAATGCCAAAGGCTGCGCTTGGAGTAGCTGGTAGCATTATAACATCAACTTTTTCATAAGCATTTTTAAAGTCATTAGCTATTAAGCGCCTGACCTTTTGAGCCTTTAGATAATACGCATCCATATGACTTGATGATAATACATATGCACCTACCATTAAACGTCTTTTTACCTCTTCTCCGAATCCTTCGCTACGAGTTTTAGCATACATTTCATCAAGGCTACTACAGTTTTCTTCAGTTCTGTAGCCATATCTTACTCCGTCATATCTTGCTAGGTTTGCAGATGCTTCTGCTGGAGCAATAACGTAATATACCGGCAGAGCATATTTTGCATGAGGCAAAGTGATGTTAACTATTTCAGCGCCATCATTTTTCATCATTTCGATTGAGTCTTCCCACATTTTAATGATTTCTGGATTTACTCCTTCAATTTTCATTAAATCAATTGGTATACCAACTTTCATTCCTTTGACAGACTTAGTTGTTGCGCTCACTAATTCTGGTACGGGTTGATTGGCTGAAGTGGAGTCTTTTGGATCAAATCCCATCATCGATTCAAGCATTAGGGCCGAGTCAGCAACCGTCCTTGTGAAAATACCCGCTTGGTCAAGTGAGCTAGCAAATGCGACCATACCCCAACGAGAACAGCGCCCATAACTAGGCTTTATTCCAACTGTTCCAGTGAATGAAGCTGGTTGCCTTACAGATCCGCCAGTATCGCTACCAAGTGTTGCCATCGCACAAAATGCACTTACCGCTGCTGAAGAGCCGCCAGATGAACCGCCAGGAACTATTTCTTTGTCGCTCCCTTGTTCTTTCCAGGGGCTAATGACATTACCATAATAACTGGTAGTGTTTGAAGAGCCCATAGCAAACTCATCCATGTTTAATTTACCAAGCATGATGCTGCCATCTTTTGCTATGTTGCCGCTAACTGTTGATTCGTAGCTAGGTACAAAGTTGTGCAGCATCTTAGACCCTGATGTAGTCTTGAAACCTTTCGTGCAGAATAGGTCTTTTACTCCAACAGGAATGCCTTCTAGAGGCCTGTTAACACCATTTTTGTAATTTTGATCAGATTTGGATGCTAATTCTCTTGCCAGGTCAAAAGTTTCAGTTATATAGCAATTTAGTTTTTGATTCTTTTCAATCTGCTTTATATGATCTTCAACTAAATTTTCACAAGAAAATTCTTTGTTTTTTAGGCCTTTTATAGCTTCTGTTATTGATAATTTATTTAAGTTTGTCATTTTACTCTACCACCTTTGGAACAACGAAGCATTTCACTTCTTTTGCTAAATCTTTACCTTGCTCTGGCACCCCTGAAAATAGATCGTTCGAAATATCTTTTTCAGAGACCTTGTCTTCAACCATTCTTTGGTTCTCTTGTACAACTGAGCGTAGTGGTTCTATGTTTGTGCAGTCTAGCTCTTGTAGCTGATCAATCATTTGAACTACTCCAGATAGTTTATCTAAAAACACTTTTTTCTCATCATCAGAATAGTTAATTTTGACTAATTTCTGTAATTTATTTAGTTCGGAGTCTTTAATCATAAAAATCTCATCAAGTTATATATGTCTTAAAAAATTACTTTTTCTTTTTTTTGTTTTTCTTAGTTGAGGCGTTAAACCTGCCTAAATTACCTACAAATTTTTGAATACCAGTTTGTTCTGATCCATATGTTTTAGTATAGGATTGCTCTGCAGTAAAGTCTTTATTTTCAATAGTATCAACTAATTTAGCTTCAGCGGCGTTATTCCCGATGAAATTTATCATCACTACTTGCTGAGATAATACTGTCTTTGGTGTGTACACCTTTTTGCAGGAAGTTCGGTTGATGTAATACCAAGTATTTGCCGAATAGTCGGGAACAAAAGTCGGTGACCCTACCATTTCAACCAGCTCTTCTTTACTAGGGTTAGTTTCGTTGATTTCTTTAATTTCCTCCAAAGTGATTAATTGCCCATTGTGATCAATGGTTTGGCACGCTGAAAGAATTGCAAATAAAGATATAAAAAAAAGTTTAGAAAAATGTTTCATATAAAAAAATATTTAAATTGTTATGGATTTCATATAAGAAATATAGTATGATATCGTGCGGTTTGACAAATACTTTTTTAAATTATTTGAATATTTAAGTATAAAACAGGAGAAAATGTATGGCTGTCCCAAAGAAAAAAACCTCTAAATCTAAACGTAACATGAGACGTTCACACGATGCGTTAAGCAGAGTAAACGTAATTGTTGATAAAGATACTGGTGAGTATAGATTACCACATCATGTAGATGCAAGCAGTGGTTCTTATAAAGGTAAGCAAATTATTGTTGCTAAAGAAGAAGCAGCAGCAACAGAAGAGTAAAATGTAAATGGCCTCAAAAATTATTGGTTGTGGAGGCTATTTACCATCAAACACTTTGACTAATTTCGACCTTGAAAAGACACTGGACACATCGGATGAGTGGATAAAATCACGTACTGGTATTAGTCAGAGGCACATTGCCCAGCAAGAAGAACATACTTCGCATATGGCTTATATAGCTTCGTTAGAAGCTATTAGTTCTGCTGATATTCATAAATCTGAAATTGATTTAGTAATAGTGTGCACAACAACAGCTGACAAAAGTTTTCCTTCAGTGGCATGTCAATTACAGGGGCGTTTAGGTCTGGGTAATATTCCTGCTTTTGATTTGCAAGCGGTTTGTTCTGGTTTCATATACGGAATGAAAGTTGCTGACAGTATGTTAAAAAGTGGAGAATATCAAAATATTTTACTAGTATTTGCTGAAAAAATGTCGTCACTCATTGATTGGAGTGACCGTTCAACAGCGGTCTTGTTTGGAGATGGTGCTAGTGCTGTAATATTACGTAATGATGATACTAATCGCGGTATCATTGACACCCAAATTAATGCTGATGGTAAAAACGGTAATATACTATACACCGACGGTGGCATAAGCAGCAATGGGCAATCTGGTAAGATTCATATGGATGGAAGAGCTGTGTTTAAGATGGCAGTTGAAAAAATGTCTGAATCTGTATTTTCTATTCTTGAGAAAAATAAAATAGCTTTGTCTGAAATTGATTATTTCATACCTCATCAGGCAAATATCCGTATTATTAACAGCTTAGCAAAAAAAATGAATTTAGATAATAGTAAGGTCATAATAACAGTTGATAAACATGCTAATTGCTCAGCTGCATCAATTCCATTAGCGTTGAGTGATTATTTACAAAATAATTCATTTAAAAAAGATGATTTGCTAATTTTCACTGCTTTTGGTGCAGGGTCAACATGGGGAACAACAATATATAGGTGGTAAATGATTTTAATTATGACATTTTATTAAAATAATGATAACATCATTCGGTATAGTAAGTTAAATTACCAATATTAAATAGATGTCCAATAGCACTATAACAAAAGAAAAAATAGCACAATCTCTTAACAGAAAACTAGGTTTTTCTGTTGCCATATGCGAAGATATCATAACAAGTCTTTTTGAGGAGGCAGAGTTGTTGTTAATTCGTGATAAAAAACTAATGTTGAATAAATTTGGCACCTGGAGGACTAGTATAAAAAAGGAAAGGCCTGGCTTTGACATACATAAAGAGAAATCGATGCAGATTTCATCAAGAAAGGTGCTACAATTTTCTTCTTCTAATATATTAAGAGATAAATTAAACGGTTACTAATGTTTAAAAAAAAATATTATACAATCACTGAAGTTTCGAAACAGACTGGTTTATCTCCTAGCCGATTACGTCATTTGGAGCAAAAAAATACGCTTTTGAAAACAGTGAAAATTAGAGACCGGCGCTATTATACTAATGTCACATTAAGCTATATTTTAGATAATTATGCGCAAATAGCATCCTCTGTAGTTAATCGTAATCAGGATATAGTCAACCAAATAGATATATTATTGGTAAAATTTAAAAATATAGTTTTAGAAAATATAGAATGTTAATAAAAAAAATTTTATATAGAATATCTATATTATGTTTATTGATTATACAAAGCTTCTATGTATATGCAGATAAAAGAATTTCCTTAAAACTGCAGATAGATCCGGGCCACCATGTGTATAAACCTTTGCGACTTTTAACAAAGCAAATGGAAAAAACAGCAAGAATTTATAAAACTAATGGTCATGTAGATTATTGGGAACAAGAGGCCAGAAAATCTATTCAGAAAATGCTACAATCCTATGGTTACTATGAGTCAATTATAGAGGTAAAGCGTTTAGAAATAGAAGAAAAAAATAATATTCTAACTTTCGTTATCACACCTGGAGATCGTTATCGTATCAAAGATATAAAGTTAAAATTTGTAGAAGGTAGTAATCAGTTAATTAACATGCTTAATTTAAAAGATTTGCATACAAAAATAGGTGATTATGTTGATGTTCGTAGCATAGAAGATGATCAAGAACTGATATTAAAATATTTAGAAGAAAATAATTGCTTACTTGGTATTTCTGTTTCGCACCAAGCAATAATTGATCATTATAAGGATTGTATCCAAATAGTCTTTTTAATATATACTGGTCCAGAGGCTACTATTGAAAAATTTAATCTTAAAGGTTTGAAAAATGTTAACGAGCAATATGCGCGTAAATTAATTAACGTTGAAAATGGAAGTTGTTTTCGAAGGTCCACTGTACTACAGTTAAAAAACGATTTACAAAAATCAAACTTATTTGCTTTTGTGAAGACTTCATACCCCTCAACCCCTAATTCTGATGGTTCTGTTCCAGTATTATTAAAATTTGAAGAGCGGAAAATGCGGTCGATAAAACTGGGTGGTAGCTACGGTACAGATTTTGGGTTTGGTGGAAATCTGTCTTGGCGTCACAGAAATTTGTTTGGTAATGGCGAGGTATTAAAGGTAACACTTGATGCTAACAATGTTAATCAGTCATTTGAATTAAAATATATGCAGTCTTTTTTGGGAGATAAAAATCAAAAATTACGTATCGAAAATAAATACGAAAGAGAAATTTCACAATCATTTGATAATAAAGAAGTTAATACTGCGGTTTTTATAGACCGTAACGTTAATGATTGGTGGAATATTGGAATTGGAGGGAAATTATCATATAGTAATGTTCGAGAATTAAGTCAAGAGAATAACCCAAGGCAGCAATTTACATTATTTTCTATTCCCGCTTATATAGAACTTGATGGGCGTGATAATATAGTAGATTCTAGAAATGGCTATTTTGCCCGTTTTGAGGCAACACCTTATAATAGCATTAACCTAAAAATCAAACCATTTATTAAATTAAAAACTAGTCTTCACACATATTATACATTAAAGGATAGGGTTACTATTGCATTAAAAGCAGCAACAGGAGTACTCTTTGCACAAGATAATCGGGAAATACCAATCAGTGAAAAGTTTTTTGTTGGTGGTAGTAATTCTTTACGTGGTTATGGATATCATTTAGCTAGTGACATAAACGATGAATGTCGACCAATAGGTGGAAAATCATTATTGGAGCTTTCAGCAGAGTTACGTTTTAGATTAAAGAATAATCTCGGATTAGTAACATTTATTGATGGTGGATACGCCTATCAAAACGAAGTTCCTAAAAAAGATAATTTGTTGTATGGTGTGGGTGTAGGGTTAAGATATTATACTGATTTTGGTCCTTTGCGTATTGACGTAGCCGTACCTATGAAACGTAGAAGTTGTGGACTAGACAAATCGATGCAGTATTATTTTGGAATAGGGCAATCATTTTAGTAGGTTAGATGAAAATATTATTAAGGTTGATTTCGTATTGTATATTATTTGTGGTACTTGGAGTATCAGTAGTATCGTTTTGGTTAAAAACTGATTCAGGTCAACAATTTGTACAGAGTAAAGTCTCTAACTTACTAAATGATAATGTAGGTATAAAAGTCAAATTTAAAAATTTTGATGTTGCATCCCCTTTGGGCATTAAGGCTGATGAAATAATCTTATACGATGATGTTGGTCAAATAGCTTCATTTAGCAAGGTGAACATTAACATATCTATGTTAATGTTATTTGCAAAAAGATTAGATTTTACAGACTTTATCATTGAAAATATACAGATTTTTCGTTTACAACGCATTGCTATGCTAAACTCCGATAAATCTAGTAGTAAAGGCATCGCTATCAATATTTCTAAAATTAATTTTAGAAATATTGAGATCAAAAAGCTATTATTACGAAAAGAAGCAATATCTTCTACGGAAGATGTTGTTGTGGGATTAAAGGCATACGTTAAGTATAATTTATTAACTCAAGGAATCAAATTCAGGGTTGATAGCATAATAACATCAGAATTATTTAATGACTTAGGTGATTTGACTGTTTTAGTCTCAGGAGAGCATAATGTAGCTAATAATAAATTAATACTTAATAATCATAGCATACAAACCAAAGCAGGTCACATCAAGGGTAATTCTGCATTTGACTTTAAGCGTGATTTAATAGATGGCCAATTAAATTATGATTTGGCAGGAATTACTAAAATTAGTAATAAAATATATGCTTTAAATAAAGCAAACGGTCAAATTAAGTTGGCAAATAAACTTTCTAAACCTTCTATTACTAGTGTTGGTAATATTATATTTGTAAATAATAATATACCATTAAAACATCAGTTAAATATCAGTGTGCAAAATGAAGATATAGTTGGTGATTTTAACCTCTCACAAGGAGCTTTACATTCCTCGGGTAAAATTAATTATAGACAAAATATTCTGAAACTCTACGATGTATTAGTTTTAGATCAAAATTTAAGACATAAAGCAGACTTATCGTATAATTTGAACACTAAATTACTAAATGGTGAGTTGTTAATTCAAGATAATGCATTAGAAAGATTCAAACCATTATTTCCTTTTTTAAATCACGGTAAAGTAGATATACTTGCCAAGTTTAGTAATAATAGTGGAAAGCAAAGTATTAGCGTTAAGGGTAATTTAAAGAATTTATATACCACATATGGTAATTGTGAAAATCTAGATATTTCTTTTGATTCACCAGATATATTTGCAAAAAATATAGGGTATATGAATGTTAAGTCTCAGTATTTATCTAGTAACTATTTAAAAACATTAAGCCTAAAAAAGTTTGATATATCGGCTAAATCAGTAAACGATATTATTGAATTTGATAGTAGCTTATTATCGCGTGACTTTGGTTCATTGGATTTTACTTTTAAAGGTAAGGTAAATTTTAATAAATCAAAATATTTAATAATTTCCGAGCTTGGTGGTATGATTGGAGACTCTTTAATTCATTTGTCAGAAGGGTTAAAATTATCATGGTATAATGGAATTAATTTATCAGTTCCTAAATTAGTTGTAGATAAAGGATTAATTCAATTAGATTATAATCAAAAAAATAATAACGTTACAGGTAATCTTATTATAAGTAACCTAGTTACTAAGGCTGGTGCACGAATTTTTGCTAATAATTTTGAGCAAGTTATTATTAATGGGTCTTCTACGTTAAGGGGCAAGGTATCATCTCCTGAACTAAATAATAACTTTAAAATTAAAAATATCTCGTCAAGTTCAAAATCTGAAGATATTTTATTTGATTTAATGACTAATACTAACAAAAATAAGAGCATAATTAATCTAGATATTAGTAAAGAGAACCGGTTTTTAGGCAATATAAATGCCAGTTTTACAAATAAGCTGTCCTTAAAGCCCTTCGCGTTTGAAATATATAAGGATAAGCCGTTTAATGTGAGTTTGAAGCTAGATAAACAATTTAATGCCTTTTCGTTATTACCAAAAGTCATTGGTCAGAAAATAAACGGACATTTAGATGGTAGCATGAAACTATCTGGAACATTAAACTCTCCTGTTGTAAAGGGTAGTATGTCACTAACTGATGGTGTTTATCGCTATAAGAAGTATGGTATTAAAGTACAAAATATAAGTTCTGATATTATAGCGCAGAGTAATGGTAATATATTGTTTAATAATATTAAGGCGCAAGATAATGACGGCAACGGTTTAAATGGTAAAGGGAATTTTAATCCACAAGAAAAATTGTATAAATTTACATTATCAACGCTGAATTTCCATCCAATAAGCACTTTATATTTGCAGGGTGCCATGTCTGGTGATGTGATATATCAGGGAGATTTTAAAGGTGCTAATCTCAGCGGTGATTTAATTTTAGGGCCTATGGAAATTAAAATACCAGAACAGTTTAATGAGTCAATACCAGAGCTAAATGTTGTTGATCATATCGATAAAGATCACGATGCAGAGAAAAAATTATATGATAATTTGTATAAAATAAATTTAGCTCTTAACATTCAAACCAATGATCAAGTATTTGTTAAAGGTATGGGTGTTAACACACAATTATCGGGTAAGATTAAGGCGCAGGGCAATTCGATTAAGCCAATTTTAAAGGGTAAGCTACGCTCTGTAAAAGGAACATTCAAGGAATTTGGCAAAGTGCTTAATGTTGAAAAGAGTGTTCTAGTTTTTGATGGTCCGATAATGCCTTCACCATATCTTAATATTAATGGGGTAACTAATGTAGATGGTGTTGAAATACGAGTTAATCTTTCTGGTTCAATTGCAAATCCAGTTCTAACTATTGATTCTTCGCCTAATTTAAGTCAGGAAAAAGCCCTGTCTTTATTACTGTTTGGTATAGAATCTGATAATATTTCTCCATTTCAAGCAGTGCAATTAACTAATAGCGTCAGGCGCCTTTCGGGAAATGGTAGTGACTTTAACCCTATTGGTATTGGTAAACAAATATTACGAGTTGATGATATTAGTTTTAAACAAGATGCTGATAATGATGATAGTAGCTCTGTTAGCTTTGGAAAATATCTACATGATAAAATTTATGTAGAAGTTGAAAAAGGCGTGCAAGACAATTCTACTAGAACTAAAGTAGAATTGCAGCTTACTCCTAAAATCTTTATCGAAAATATTAATGATTACGATAATGATAACAGTATTGGTATTAACTGGAAACATGATTATTAGTAATGTATCAAACAAATTTTAATTAATAGAAATTAATACTCCTTGCAACTAACAAGTTAATATGTTATAATAATTATTAACTAGTATTAAAGTTGAACGCATAAAAAGGAGGAAAGCATGTCAATAATAAATAAATTAAAAATATCTTTTACAAACTTAGAAAACACAGAAAAAATTGTAAATGACTTTCAGAATCAAAGAAAAGCCTTAGAAGTAAAAATTAAAGAACAAAGGTCAGATGTGGAAGTAAAAAATGATATATATATAAAAGAATATCTAAATGCAAAATCATTGACTACTTCAACATTAGAAGAGCAAGAATTAAAGCAAGTAATGCCAAAATTGAAAAAGGCAATAAAAATTAGAGATAAAGCTCAGAAAGCTTTTAACTCATTGAAAGAAATTGCTTCACCAAGTGAAGTTGCTGCATTTAATAAAATGATTTCTAAAGTAGAAGTAGTAAAACCAATAACAGAAAAAAACAATGCTCCAACAGTAGAAAAAGATAATGTTGTAGCAGAAGAGCTGGTACAAGAAGTACAGGAAGTAGTAAGTGACTTTGCTGATGGAATGAGTATTGATTCTGACGCACCAAATCCGTTTGAAGGTTTAGTAGAAAAAGCCTCAATAATGACAGATTCTGCAAAAATCATGATCACTGGTCTCTTTGTTACGCCTAGCGCCACGGAAGCTGATAATGTTGAAGTTGCAGGTTCGGATCAAATTGAAGCAGATGTTCATGATGCAATGGATGCAATGAATCCATTTGCGTAAAGAGCTTATACACATAGATTAAAGTCATAGGCTAGGTCTTTTAAAGACTTAGCCTATTTTTTGTACGGTGACTTTTTTTGTGTGAATTCACTGTAGTGAATTCAATCGAAGTTTGCGCACTTTCTATTTCATCTTTTTTGACTTATTGATCACCTTTTTATCTTTAAATGGGTTAGCATCAAAAGGTTAAAAGTTACCCACTAAATCAAAAAATATTTCCTATAAAAAACTCAGACTTCAATTTAATTCACTATATATTGGGAGTAAACTTTTGATCTGCTCGTAAACTATCGAGCATAATTTTTTTAGCTATTGGGGCAGCTTTACTACCGCCTCCGCCGCCATGATCATAATATATTGTAAGTGCATATTTAGGGGATTTGAAGGGCGCAAAACCAGTGAAAATTGCATGATTACGATTATTCCAATTGATTGTTAATCTATTTAAATCATCGCCTGCATTTTTCTTGGCCATCACCTGTGCTGTGCCTGTCTTTGCAGCCATAGTTTGCCCATTATGATTAATTTTGCTCCAATACCCCGTTCCTCCAGGTTTGTTAATCACATCATGCATTGCATGACGCATGAAATCAAGATGCTTAAGATCAATATCAATTTGTGTAAACTTCACCTCTTGCTGAACAATTTGTGGAGTGAGTAGCTTACCACCATTTGCTACTGCAGCAACCATACGAGTTATTTGCAGCGGAGTGACTATCATAAAGCCTTGGCCAATTGAGAGGTTAAGAGTATCTCCTAGAGTCCATTTTTGTTTGTACTTTTTCTTTTTCCATTCTGGGCTTGGTAAGAAACCCGGTTTTTCTCCGGGCAGGTCAATACCAGTTAACTGACCAAAGCCAAATCTTTTTGCCATATTGATAATTTTACCTGGGCCAATTTTGCGGGCCAGGGCGTATACGTAGCTATTACAAGAAGACTTAATGGCTTGACGCATATTCAAGCTACCATGGCCAGACCTACGTGCGCAGCGAAAGCTATTACCGCCTAATTCAGGCCTGCCTGTGCAAAATATCTTAGTATTTTGACCTATTCCATCCTCAAGAGCAGCAAGAAATACCATTATTTTAAATATTGATCCTGGTGGGTAGAGACTTTTGCTACATTTATCAATTAGCGGCTTGTAGGGGTTATTCATTAATGAACGCCAGTACCTACTTGATAATTTATAAAATTCATTAGGGTCATACGATGGGGTGCAAGTATAAATAATCATTCCACCAGTATCACAATCCATCATTGTTGCGCTACAACCATTTGGTGGTAAGTATTCATAAGCTTTAGCTTGAATGTTCATATTTATATTAAGCTTCAAATCTTGACCTGGTACTATCATTGATTTTGACAAGTCTCGGACATATCGTCCATGGGC
>Ga0190278_1006_pt1 | contig 17070 bp, 17 predicted proteins | sample MCH_5Endo_L15_FD_131026 | JGI IMG/M metagenome (GOLD analysis project Ga0190278, IMG submission 131026) | Enriched cells of marine protists from Biology Centre CAS, Ceske Budejovice, Czech Republic - MCH_5Endo_L15 | ecosystem: Environmental > Aquatic > Marine > Unclassified | place: Czech Republic...
ACACCATATATGATTTTCTTTACTGGAATAATATTCTTTAGCTTTGTTATTATTGCAAATTATTTTGATTTTGGTGTTAATTGGTTTAACCCTATATATTATGCCGTGATAATTGGGGCGTTGCAAAATATCTTGAGTAAATCAACGAAATATTCCTTATTTGATTCGACAAAAGAAATGGCTTATTTACCGTTGTCTTTAGAGCTTAAAACTAAGGGTAAGGCGGCTGTAGAAGTTATTGGTTTAAAGTTTGGTAAGTCTCTTGGGGCATTTACTCAATCATTTATTTTTATATTAATGCCAATGGCAAGTTTTGACTCAATAGCCACATATTTGCTAGTAATTTTTGTTTTAATAATTTCCTTGTGGATTTGGAATGTAAAAAAGCTTAATATCGAGTATCAGAAGTTTAAACAACCAGAATAAGTTACTCATATGGGCAAATTACTAAAATACACCACATTATTTTTACTTTCAATATTCATATTAATGGGTGGGCTTTGGTATTATGTTACCCTAAAGGTAGCAAGCGAAATCAATCAGCAATATGCTGGTAAAAAGATTGCGGTCAAAGACCTTAAGAGTGAAGATTATTTTATTACTTTTAAAAACGCATCTCCTTCGGGGTTTCCTAGCAAAATATCATGGAAAATCAATGGGTTTATAGAAGAGAGTCGGAAATCTTATATTGAATATCTATCTCCAATTAAGTTTGGATATGACTTAATAAAACAACAAGCATTTATTTCTTATAGTGGTGATATTATCGCATCTTATAAGCCAAAAAGGCACGGCTTTGGTTCTAGGTTAAAGCTAAATAACTATAGGCTGCAAGCAGATATACCCTTAACTTATGAAATAATTTCTGCTCTTAAAGAAAATCAAGATCCAGCAGTGCTAATTAATTATTGTAAAAATATCATTCTAAGTAGTGATAAAGTTCAAATGTTTGATCTTGTTGATAAAGAAAAATATTATGATAAAGAATATGAGAAGCTATTCTTTGATTATGTTCCTGCCAAGAAATACTCTACTATAAAGGAACTTCTAAATGACATACCAAAGCAATATAAAATTAATTATCAAGTAAAAACTAATAATAATTCTGCGCCTAAACGTAAGTTACCAGTCAGTCTATTTTACGTGTTTTCTCAATTGCCATCAGGAATGAATCTAAAGCTAACAGCTGATATTAAAACACAAGGCAGTTCTTATAAGGATTATATGCATGGCTTAGATATAAAAAGCAGACTGAGTGGCAAGGTTTCTTATTTGGAGGTGAAAGATCTCAATCTTGATTATAAAACAGGAAATAATATTAATTCCTCGAGTTATGATCTTAAGCATAGTATGAAATTTAAATTACAAGAGGGGTTTTTTGATCACCTAATTTCGGAGTATAAGAATAGTTATAATAATGCCAAGATTACAGGTCAATTTGTTAATAGAGAGATAAACTACATAATTAAACACCGGGATGATTTACGTTTAAATGAGCTTGAAAATAACGATTATGAATTGAATGTTGACATGAGTTCCGAGCAGCGAGGAAAAACAGCTTACTCCTCTTGGCGTGATCTAAGTATTTTTTCTAAAAATTCAGGAATCAGAGTTAAACAAGATATGGAGCAGGCCTTAAAAAGCTCTCGCTATAAAGCAAAAGGAGTTCTTTACCTAGATAATTATTCTGAAATAGTAGATTTTGCTTCGGCTTATATTTACCGTTTTGGCAAGTATCGATCTTTGAATGATCAAGCTAGAAAATTATATGTAGGAGTTAATAAATCATTCTTAAAAGATATTTCAGACCATCCTCGTTCAACTTCAAATGATTTGAGTTTTGAGTATAATTTTGACTCTGCTTTTCCTCAAAAGGCAAAGTTTGGCTCTGCTTACATATTGAAAATTCCACAATTATATACTTTAATGGTGTATCAAAAATTATTCGATACAGTTGGGTTTGAAGGCGATGTACTGCAAAATATGCGTAAAATCTTACCCTCTATTGATGGGAACGAACCAATGCTAAAAAATATACTTCCTAAAGTGATTCCTAGTGATAAATTAGAGAAAGAAATAAAAAAAATAGTACCTACCAAGATATTGGAAGAAGGTTTATTTAAAAAATTGATAAAATAGTAGGTTGTAATTGTCTTTAATAAAAAAAATACACGAATATTTAGCGAATGAGCTCAAGTTAATGAATGAGCTTACAGTCAATAGCTTAGCTGTTGAAGAAGAGTTAATTTCGGTGATTAGTAACCATCTATCTAGTGCTGGTGGAAAGAGAATGAGGCCAATATTGACCTTATTATCATCAAAAATGTTTAACTATTCTGGAGATAATTCAATTCGCCTCGCAACTGCGATTGAGTTTATACATATGGCAACCTTACTACATGATGATGTGGTGGATGGTAGTAAAATGAGGCGCTTTGTTCCTACTGCAAATGTTTTATGGGGCAGTAGAGCTAGCATATTGGTAGGCGACTTTTTATTTAGTCAATCGTTTAAGCTAATTGTTTCAACCAATGCTCCAAGGGCGCTAGAAGTATTATCTTCTGCATCTGCAATTATTGCAGAAGGCGAGGTTTCTCAACTTTCAAAATTACAACAAAAATCGATTATTACAATTGATGAATATAACTCAATCATCAAAGCAAAGACGGCGGAGCTATTCAGCGCCGCATGTGAAGTTGGCGCAATAATAGCTAAAAAAGAACAATACTCAAAAGCTTTAAATGAATTTGGCTTATATTTAGGGATGGCCTTTCAAATTTCTGATGATGCGTTGGATTATTGGAGCACAGCTGAGACAGTTGGGAAAAATATTGGTGACGATTTTGATGAAGGTAAGGTGACCTTGCCCTTAATTTTACTATATGATAGGCTAGAAGATCAAGATAGAAGTCTTTTAGATCAGATGCTCAAGGCAGAGTCTCGAACAAAAGAAGATTTTGCTTGGGTTAAAGGTAAGATGAAAAAGTATAAAATCGCTATTTTGTTAAGTGGTTATCTACAAGATTTGCGTGTTAAAGCGATAAAGTCTATTGAATCAGTAGAGGTTGATGATGTGCAGTCGAAGAAGTTTTTAATTAATTTATTAGACTTTTCCATAGAAAGGGCTTATTAGAATAAAGGAGGCTGAAGGTGCTTGTTAAAATAAATAATGATCGTTGTAAGATCGTGAGTTGGTTGGGTAGCGTTTGTTTTCTTATTATATTGATGATTATTATCGGTGGTTTTACTCGTCTTAGTAATTCAGGCCTTTCGATCACTGAATGGAAGCCTGTGACTGGAATTTTTCCGCCTATTGGAGTTGAGTCTTGGCAGGCAGAGTTTTCTAAATATCAGCAATCACCTGAGTTTAAGCAGGTGAATTCCACGATGGTTTTATCTGAGTTCAAGTATATTTATATGATTGAGTTTATTCATCGCATAGTGGCTCGCTTCACTGGTTTGGCATTAATATTACCATTTATTTATTTCTTAGTGCGTGGTTATATCAAAGGAAAGGATATAGTGATTTATAGCGGTGCAATTATTCTATTATTGCTGCAGGGCTTCATGGGGTGGTATATGGTTAAGAGCGGATTAGTTTCTAATCCTCATGTGAGTCACTACCGTTTATCAGCACATTTACTTTTGGCAATAGGCTTATATAGCATTTTACTATGGCAATTATTTAAAAACTCTGGTGAGTTTATTTTAATATCAACGCAAAAATCAGTTAATAAAGCTTGTTGTTGGGGGAAGAAGGCTGTATTTATTATATTGCTACAAATAGTGTTTGGTGGCTTTGTTGCTGGTTTGAAGGGTGGTTTTATATATAATCAATTCCCGTTAATGGGGAGTGGCTTTGTTCCACCAGAAGTAATAAATATAGGCTTTAGTTTTGACCTGTTTAATGACCCAGCATCAGTGCAGTTTATGCATCGTATTATTGCTTATATTTTATTTGCAGTGGTTTGTATCTTTTGTTATCATTTATGTAAGCTAGATAATCTTAAGCTTAAGAAGGCCAAAAAGATGATAATAATTTCATTATTAGTACAAATGGCCGCTGGAATTATTACTGTACTTTATGTAGCGCCGCTTGAAATAGCATTAATTCATCAACTTGGTGCAATATTTTTATTATCGTTTATAATGTGGGCTAATTATCTTTTAAGCACACAAAAACAGTATGAAAATAAAACTCACTATTAATTCAAACTTATCAATAAGACTAGACCGTTATCTGCGTAATAACTACCCTTTAATTACGCAAGGAATAATTGAAAAGGCTTTGCGTAATAAAAAAATCAAGCTAAACGAGCAAAAAGCAAAATCTAATGACCGTCTGCAAAAAGGCGATGTTATTTTAGTTGATCAATTTCTCCATGATAGCTATTCCTCTTCCGCGAAATCAGCAAAGGATTTTAATGAAAGCACAATTAAATTAGCTGATAAAATAACTGGTAAGGGGTATAAGATTTTTGAATCAGAGGAGCTGATTGTAATTAATAAACCTTATGGTTTGGCAGTGCAAGGTGGCTCTAAGATTAGTCTGTCAGTTGACGATGCGCTGAGTTACCTTAATTACCATAAAAATACTAGCTATAAATTAGTACACCGCCTAGATAAAGCTACGAGCGGTGTTCTAGTTATTGCAAAAAGCTACGAAGCTGCAAGCAAGCTAGCTGCGGCTTTTAAAGATCGTTTGATTAAAAAGAAATATATCGCGGTAATTTGTGGTAAGCCCAAACAAAAGAGTGGTGTTCTGGTTAATAAAATTGATAAAGTACGAAATGGTGAGCAAGAATTAGTGCAAGAGTGTACAAATGGGAAAATAGCGGAAACGGAGTATGATCTTTTGCATGTGTCTGATAAAAAATCACTTATTGAGTATCGCCCCCTTACTGGTCGAATGCACCAATTGCGCGTTCATAGCCAGTTGCTTGGCTGTTCAATTTTGGGTGATGTGAAATATGGCGGCGAAAAACATAAACGTATGTGCCTGCACGCCTTAGAAATAAATATACCAAGCGAAGTTCTTGGTTACACGGTGAGTGCGCGTGCTAAACCAGATGAAGAGTTTATTTTTTAACACATAGCTGATCCATAAGCAGGCCAACTTAATTCACTATAGTCAATCAAAATGATTCAAATAAGATACTTAACGCAAACAATATATTTATATCAGTGTAGAAATATTATTTCACTCGTTTGATATCCACACCACATTTAGCAAGTTTATGTTCAATGCGGCAATAGCCACGGTCGATATGATAAATGCGGTCAATGATTGTTTCTTCGGGCGTTGAAAGGGCGGCTAGAACAAGGCAAACGGAGGCCCTAAGGTCTGTTGCCATAACCTTGGCGCCATTAAATTGGGGAACCCCAACGACAGTTGCTGTACGATTATTGATAGTAATATCAGCTCCCATTCTTTGTAGTTCTGGAATATGCATAAAACGATTTTCGAATAAGTTTTCCGTGATGCAAGATGTTCCTGGAGCAAGGCACATCAGAGCGGTGAATTGAGCCTGCATATCGGTTGGAAAACCAGGGTACGGCATCGTTTGAATATCCATTGCTTTTATTTGTTTGTCCGAGGATATTTGCATAGTGCGATCGCCAGTTTTCTCGATTTGTATGCCAGTTTTTTTAAATGTATCTATTAAGTTTTTAATTGATTCAAAATCAACATTATTTAAGGTGATTGATCCACCTGTTAATCCTATTGCAGCTATATAGGTTCCTGTTTCAATGCGATCAGACATCGTAGTGTGGGTTGCGCCTTGAAGCTTATCTTGACCAGTAATAATCAACTTGCTTGTGCCAATATTTTTAATATCGGCTCCCATCTTAACTAATAAATGGCACATATCTTGAATTTCAGGTTCTTGTGCACAATTTAAAAATGTTGACACACCTTCTGCCAATACAGCAGACATAATAGCATTAATGGTGGCTCCAACCGAGACTTTGTTAAAAGTAAAATTAGTAGCTTTTAAACGCCCGTTAACTTTAGCATTAGCGTAGCCATTAGAGATGCTAATTTCGGCACCCATTGCTTTTAAAGTATCAAGGTGTAAATCAATTTGCCTTGTTCCAATCGAACATCCTCCTGGTAGGGAGACCGTGGCCTTACCAAACTTAGCAAGCATGGGACCAAGTGACCAAAATGATGCCCGCATTTTTTTTGCGATAGAGTAAGGGGCATTTAAATTATTAATTGTTGAACCATTTAGGGTAAGAGATAAGTTATTTTCTTTTGTTGTATAGAGGTCTTCGGGTTGACCGTTATTTTTAACTTTAATAGTAATGCCAAAATTTTCAAGCAATTCTGCAAGGGTTAGTACGTCGGATAAATAAGGAACATTATGCAGAGTCAAATCTTCATCGGTTAAAATGGATGTCATCATTAATGCTAAAACGGAATTTTTTGCTCCGCTAATTTCAATTGTACCGCTTAGTGGTTTTCCGCCTTTTATAACTAACTTATCCATAACTCTCCTTATAATAATTTGGATCAATAATATCAGTTATAATATGTAATTTCTAGTAAATTATTGAGTTTGTAGAAGCAAAAATATTTTGCGATATATGGGGTCTTTTTTCTAGGGTAATACCTATTTTATAGTTACCATTTATTGCAATGATATTTTGTTCAGCGGATACGCTACCAAGCTGAATTGCTAGGAACAGTATAAAAAAAGTTAATGCGTTTTTCATAGAAAGATATAGTTATAAATTTAATCATGGCAAAGATATATAAAAAGTAATAACATTACCAGCCATTATCAAAAAAAGACCTACATTCATGAAAAATTAATCAATTACTGTGTTGATAATCCCACAAAGTATATTAATCACAGTAATATTAATTTATTTTAGCAAAAATGCTCTTTCAAGGGGTTATTCATTGATATTAATTAAATAATTAATATACTCTTAAGAAAGAACTTGATTTTTAGAGAGTAAAAAATATGAAAAATAAGCCTAATACAAAAACACAGCCACAAAGAAACTATATTAATAAGTTAATTGATTTATCAATTAGTACAACCTCCAACTTGATTGCTTGGAGCAAGGGGTTAGTTAATCCTAACTCAAAGACCACATTGGCAAAAAGTGATAATAAGAATCAAATTAATACCATGGATCAACCTAATAATAACAGCTTTCTTGATGATGTTATCAACGTATTAGATGAAGCAGATCCGCAGAAAAAGCCAACTCTTGAAGACACAGATATTGATAAGGCTCTTGCAGAGGCTGAAAAAATATTATCGCAAGCAAAAAGCAAAAAAGAAGTAATTTCAGAGAAAAAACAAAATATTACTACTGAAGACATAGATCAAAGGGCGAGTAAAAATAAGTTTACTAATCAAGTGCAAAAAGATAGAGCCTCTAGAAACTCAGAGCCACAAAGATAGTAAATCATTCGGATATCTTTGAAGGCTTTGGCGGTAATGTTATGCGAAAGCCATAAATCCCAGTATTATTCTTTTCTACAAAGTCTATAATAGATTGATTTTCAACTAAATTTGATGGGCTATTTAGCTTATTTCCAGGCAGAGTTAACCTAGTTTGGATGGTTGAAAGCTTTCTGTGTTCAACTCGGGCATTAACGTGAGGTTTTAGGCCATGAGCGCGATTGGGGTAGGTAGTTATAAAAACAAACTCGCCACGATTATCAGTAGTCGCAATGCCATTACCAGTAAATGATTGCTCATCATTAATTTTAATGAAATGCTTATCAGTCCGTGATCTTAATGGAGTATAGGGGTATTTTCCATTACACCCAACTTGCCACAGATATACCTTAGCATCCGACACCGGCCTGCATTCATGATCAATTACCTTTCCATAAATCACAATACGCTCTCCACAAAATAAAGGAGTTTCGCCAGGCTTATTTAAAAGGTTATTGGAAGTCATGAATGTCTCTGGCTCATAGTCATTGATCGCTATTTTAGTAGGCTTACAATATTTGGTGTATTTTGTATCATGAGCGTAAATGCTATTAGATAATAATAGAATTGTTAGTAATGAAATAGTTTTATAGTAGATCTTATTGTGGGTCATGTGAGTTTAGCATATGATGATTACTTTAAAATGATAATAGCAAATTATTTGCTTGATCATCAATTAAATCATTCTTATCAAACTCCATATGTTCTAGATTTAAGCCTTTTTGTCACAGTGAAAAGGTGATATTTTGCGTACATCGTTTTTATTAACAGTATGGTTAGTTGAACATAAGCTATGGCATAAAAAGTCAGAGTCATTAGAAAGTGGGTAGTCAAATCGCCAATGTGCCCCACGGCTTTCTTTGCGCCATAAAGCCGCGGATATAGTAGCCTTTGCAGATGGTAACATATTGCAAAGTTCGATATAGTTTTGTAGTTCGATATTCCATTCCAATGCAGAGTCAGTAACTTTGTATTTCTTCAGTGATTTTTCAATGTCAGATACTAGCTCAAAAGCTTTTAATAGCTGTTTCTCTGAGCGAAAAATACCAACATTTTGACTCATTATAGTTTGCAGGTTTGATTTTAGCTTTAATAAATCTATGGAACCATCATGCTTGCCAAATACGCCTTGCCATCGATTTAATAGCTTTTCCACCCCCGCTAGGTTAAACTCCATATAATTAGGAGATGATTTTTGAATTGACTCAATAACTTTCTCAGAAAAGCTTAATATATCCAATAGAGAATTACACCCAAGTCTTCCTGCTCCATGCACCGAAGTGCACGCTGCCTCGCCAATAGCATATAACCCTTTAATTATCTTAGAGTTTTTCACTACTTGGCAATTAAAGTTGGTAGGAATACCTCCCATAGTATAATGGGCTGCTGGCGCAATAGGTATCATTTTATTACTTGGGTCAATTTTTAAAAAACTTTGGCAATTTTCAAATATTGTTGGCAAATGATCTTGTATGTATTTGGCAGATAAATGAGTTAAGTCAAGTAGCACATACTCCTTATTGTCGCCACATCCTCGTCCCATCATGATTTCAGTAGCAATCGCCCTTGCAACAACATCGCGAGTAGCAAGTTCTTTGAACTGTGGAGAGTAGCTTAACATAAACTGATCGCCATCACGGTTTAATAGCTTTGCTCCTGCAGAACGCGCTGCTTCGGTAATTAGCACGCCAATTCTACTAATCGCAGTAGGATGAAATTGCACAAACTCCATATCTTGCAAACTTATTCCAGCCCTATTGGCAAGTCCGTTCCCATCACCCGTACAAGTAGCAGCAGAGGTTGCAGTTGCATATATCTGGCTATAACCACCTGTTGCAATAATAATATTATTTGCAAAAATAGGAAGAATTTTTCCCTTATCAATGTCCCAGCATAGTGTTCCATAACAATTCTCATTTTCAATAAGAAGGTCAAGGGCAAAGTAGTAATTATAGAATTTAACGCCCAAACTCATTGCTTTTTTATAAAGCTTGTGCATTATATTATAGCCAGTACGATCTTTGGAAAAGCAAGCTCGGTGAGCAAGGTCACCATCCCCAAAGTTAGTACTTTGGCCACCATAAATTTTTTGGTTAATCTTACCGTTTTCTAATTTGTCGAACTCCACGCCTATTTTCTCAAGTTTTTTTATTATATTAGGAGCAGATTGGCACATATAGCGCACAGAGTCCTCATCGGCTATACCACGGCCAGCTTTTATAGTATCATGTGCATGCCACCGCCAATCATCAGATGATATATTACCTAAGCTAGCATTAATACCACCCTGCGCTGCAACTGTATGACTCTTTAAAGGGTGCACTTTGCTAATCACAGCAACACTCATATTATTTTGCGCTGCCGTGATGGCGGATGAAAGGCCAGCGCCACCAGATCCGATAATTAACACATCATATTTCTTTTTTTGCATATAAAAAGCTTTGTAAGGTTCCTTTTTCTTGATTAACTTGCTAATGTATTACAGATAAAAGCTATTATAAATTATTATCTCATACTATGCAAAAATTTCTTACCCTAATATTAAGCGGAATTGTTATTTATATCATTATTAATAATGCGCTGGAGACATTTCGTCCTTTACATAATCAGTCTCAAACAGTAGGGGGCAATAAAGAAGAGAATAAGACGATATCTACTGAAGAGTTTAAAGGAAACTTTATTGAAAAAGGATTTTCTAATGTGCTTCATAATATTTTAAAAACAGAAGAAGGGAGATTTTTTATTGAAAATTTAATTACTCCGATGGACAAACCATTAGCCTCTGGAACCGGTATTTTACAAGTTAACAGTACAGATTTTATTGATTCCTTTTTTAAAATAAATACTTTTGGTGAGGGCGGGAAAGGACCAGCTTCTTGCGGCCATGTTGTGACAATTAGCTATAAAATATTAAGTATAAATAATGCTGTATTAAAGGAAGATAAGGCAACTATTGCACTAGGTTCAGATAAAATAGCCCCCGGAATGGATTCTATTATTGTTGGTATGAGAGAAGGGCAAACAAGGCACGCGACAATTGCTACAAAATATTTTACTACAAACCCAAAATATCAAAAATCTTATTTTAAGCTACAGGTTTCATTACATAAAATAATACCACATAATTTTGCTGAAGGGGTAAAAATCTTTGATGACCAAATTTCTTACAAAGTACCAAAATTATGCGGACAAAAAATTGTTTGTGATGCGAAAATAACTAAGTTATCCAATAATAAAGTTCTCTATAATTCCCAGAATAATAAGCAACGCTTGAGTATTAAAATTGGCGATCAGAATTACCCAATGATCTTTTCCCATGCTTTGCACAATAAAACAATGAATGGAACGAGAACGGTTATATCTAAGGGGAGATTTTTAAAGTCTTATGTTTCTGATTATAGTAAAATCTTTCCCCAAACAACTATCCCAGAGAATGAGCTATATATGATTGAGTTTTCAAATTTTAGCGAATAAGATTTATCTTCCTAAAACATAAACAAAAACAAATAGGAATAGCCATACCACATCAACAAAATGCCAATACCAAGCAGCAAATTCAAAGCCTAAATGGCCATTTCTTTTGTTAAAATGCCCTTTGCGAGCTCTGAAATAGCAAACAGCCAAAAATATAGTTCCAACTATCACATGAACCCCGTGAAAACCCGTAGCCAAATAAAAATTAGCGGCATAAACCCCGTCATTTAGCTTGAATGCTGCATGACTATATTCGTAGGCTTGAAAAGCGCTAAATAACAAACCTAATGCGACACTGATTCCAAGAGCGGTAACGGCATCTTCTTCGTTGTTATTCTCAATTGCATGATGCGCCCATGTGACAGTCGTACCTGATAGGAGCAAGATCAGAGTGTTAATAAGGGGTATGTCCCAAGGGTCAAAGGTCTTGATATCTTTTGGTGGCCATGACCCTTCAGCAGCAACCCATATTCCATCTAATATTCCAGCAGGAAATAGACTCGCTGAAAAATAAGAAAAGAAAAAGGCAAAAAAGAACATTACTTCAGATAGAATAAATAGAGCCATGCCAATTCGCAGACCAGCTTGTACTTCCTTAGTATGAAACTTACCCACTCTTCCTTCATGGATAACATCTCGCCACCATGAATAGGCGCAGAAAATAACCGCTATAGTACCACTCCCCAGAACAAGGTCTCCAAATGCATATTCGTGCATAGACATTATGATACCAATTGCCAGTATAAATAATGAAAAGGAGACAGCTACTGGCCATGGGCTTAGTTCCACTAAATGATATGGATGATCTTGTTTTGCAGACATTTCTATAATTTTATAATTAATTGTATTTATTATACTCAATAATTTCGGTATTTGTCTAGATATTTATAACTAATGATATTAGTTTTCTGCATCCCTTATTTTAAAAAAGCTATATGATAAGGTTATGGTTTTAACGTCATTCATTTCTTCATCATCATCGAAACTTGGATCAATAAAAAATGATACTGGCATTAATGATTTCTGACCAGCTCTAAGAAGCTGCTCTTCAAAACAAAAACAATGCACTTTGACAAAATATTTTCCAGCCTTCATTGGTGTAACATTATATATAGCTGTACCAATTATATTTTTATCGCTTAAATTCTCTGCTTCGTAAAAAATTAATGCATTTTCTCCAGTGGTAACTTCAACATTTCGATGTTTGGTAACAAATCTCCAAGGTAGGTTTGGATCAACGTTAGCATCAAATTCAACTTTAAGTTTCCGCGTTCCTTTGGTGGGCTTGATATAGGCATTAGATCTTTGCGTAGTTCCACCAAAGCCAGTGGCTTTGCAAAATAAATTATAGATAGGTACAGAAGCGAAGCTCAGCAAAAGCATACTAATAAATAAAAGAACGATAGATAATGCAAATTGTGCATTAGAATTTTTATTCATAGTTTTTGCTTAGGAAAGTTTGCCCTAAATATACTTTGCGTACGTCATCGCTTTTTACTATTTCATCCGAGCTACCTTCGCTGAGAATTTTTCCATTATGGATAATGTAAGCACGGTCGACAATATCAAGGGTTTCCCGTACGTTATGATCAGTTATTAAGACTCCGATGTCTCGGTCCTTTAGATGAGAAACTAAATTTTTAATATCTCCTACAACAATTGGGTCAATCCCAGCTAGAGGCTCATCAAGTAAGATAAATTTAGGATTTGAAGCCAAAGCTCGTGCTATTTCGAGCCTTCTTCTTTCTCCTCCAGATAAGGTTGGAGCAAGCTTGCTTCGTAAATGAGTGATAGAAAACTCATCCATCAATTCATCGCATCTTGAGTTTATCTCCTCTTTATTGTTATAGCACGTTTCTAAGATAGCCTTAATGTTGTCTTGTACTGATAATCCACGAAATATAGAAGATTCTTGTGGTAAATATCCAATACCCAAACGAGCTCGCAGATACATAGGAAGGTTTGTTATGTCCTGATCGTTAAGCATTAATTGCCCTAAGTCAGTTTTGATTAAGCCAATTATAATGCTAAATAGAGTAGTTTTACCCGCGCCATTTAGTCCAAATAATCCAACTGCCTCACCCTGCGAGACATGGCAATTAATGTCTTTAAGAACCACCTTTGTGTCATAAGATTTAGAAAGATTTTTTACTGTTAGTTTATTTAGCATCAGTTAGTTTGGTTTTTAATTTAGTATAATATATCACTTTTTGTGTCTTGAGTATATGTTCATCTTTATTCACCAACACATTACCGATTAAACTTAATTCATTTGACGCAGGTTCATAAATCGCTTTGTCGGCTATAACAATTTCAGACCCACATTTTTTGATTAATTTTAAAGGGGTCGGTATTATAATTGATTTAATATTTTGTTGCTTGCTATAATGGACAATTAATTCAGAAGTAGTAAGTTTATATTCATCAAAATAAACAACTACATTTCCTTTAAAAGAACTTCTCATTTGTTCTTTGTCAATGACTAGTTCATCGGAATTAATATCAATTTTGTTACCTCCTAAGATTGCGTAAGATGTAGCTGTCATGCCTATTAATAACACTATAATAAGATGGTGCAGGGCTCGCATTTTACTTATCTTGTATCCATTCATGTTGACTCCCATCTTGTATTTCAACAGAAGACCCAGGGAACTGATTATTATGAGGCTCAATCTTGCCTCCGATCACCGTGCCTAAAAATGATTCGATATAAGCAAACATTGATAGTTTATTTTTGGGCTTAGCTAAGCCGTGGCCTTCATCGGGGTAAAGTAGATAGACATAAGGAATATTAAGAGCTTTCATTCTTTCTGCTATTTGGTCCGACTCAGCCTTTACAACGCGCGGGTCATTGCTGCCTTGCACAATAAACAGAGGTTTTTTAATGTTGCTAACATGAGTGGTGGGTGATTTTTGTTTTAGTAGCTCTACTCCTTCTGGCGTTTCAATATCTGTGCCAAGCATTTTCATCATGTGCGCTTTAGCTGGCTTCCAGTAAGGAGGAATCGATTTTTGGAATGTAATTAAATTAGAGATACCAACTATATCGATACCAGCTGCATATAAATCTGGGGTCATTGTCATGCCTACTAAAGTAGCATATCCACCATAGCTTCCGCCCATAATAACAACTTTATCTCTGGTGGTTATTCCTTGGTCAATACACCATTGCACCCCATCTTCAAGGTCGCGCTGCATTTTCCCTGCCCACTCTCCGTCACCAGCATTGATAAATTTTTTACCAAACCCAGTGGAGCCGCGATAGTTGACTTGTAATACAGCGTAGCCACGATTAGCTAGCCACTGCGCAGTGGCATTAAAACCCCAATGATCCCGAGCATTGGGCCCACCATGAACGTATAGCACTAATGGTACAGGTTCTTTAACCGTTCCATTACCTTGTGTGTCCATCCAAGCCGGTACGGTTAGGTAAGTTGGTAGTTGCAGGCCATCACGAGCCTTAATCATAATTGGATGTGTTTTTGCAAAAGTAAACTGATCTTGTTTTGAGTTTGAGGTGAATAAGAATCTTATTTGGCGATTATCACGCTCGTATAAATAGTAATGATGTGGTGCGTTGCTTTTTATATAAGACACAATCCACTTGCTTTCGTCTTGAGTACGGGAAACTATTGACAAATCACCATCTTCAACAGTTTTTAATACAGCAAAATCCTTTGCTGTACCTGCGTTCAAAGCATGCCATTTTGTGCGCTGATGAGTTGTTGATACCGCTTGTATTTCATAAGTTTGTTGATCAACTAAAAGGCTGCTAATATCTTCTTCGGCATTGTAGTATAGTTCTTCTTTTTTGTCAGTTTTTAAGTCAATTTTTAACAGAGCTGAGTTATCTCTACCTTCACTATCAACCATATAATAATTTTTTCCATCTTTGGAAATATGAGATATATGAGTATTTAGCATATCCTCTGTTTTTATCGTATGTATTAATTTATCATTCTCTTTAGTTAGGTTGTAGATCTCCACTTCGCCAGTTGGTAGCATTTTTTGGCCAATAACTGGCTCAAATGAATCATTAGTAGTTAGTTGCAAATATTGCTTTTTGTTATGATAAGCTAATTTACTTTCTCCGGTGTCTATTTGCACTTTATATAAATCAAAATATTGAGGGTCTAATTTATTGTGTGCAATTAACACTTCATTAGGTGAATCTAGACTGATATTAGAAATAAAAGATTTAATACCATTTTTTGGAGTTAATAATACTGTCTTATTATTGTTAATATTAATAGAGTATAGCAGAGTATTTTCGTCTCCGGCTGTATCTTGAGAATAAATAATATGTTTATTGTCATAAGCCCAAGAATAACTCCAAATTCCTCTATCTTTATCTTCGGTAATAGGCTTGGCTTGACTAATATCCTCAGTAGGTGCAACCCAAATATTGAGAATCCCATTTAGCGGAGCAACGTAGCTTATATGTTTCCCATCAGGGCTAAGGCGAGTTGAAATTTTATCTGGATTGCCAAATAGTACTTCTCGTGGTATTAGGTTTTCTGCTTTTGTCATTGTGCTAAAAAATATCGTTAATATTATTAAAAAATTACTAATTATTCTTGTCATTGTCTATTATTCTAAGTCTTTTTAAAATCTCCTCATGTACATAATGAATAGTTTTATCAGTGCAGTCAATAGCACATACACGATTTTTATAAATTTGAGCTATTTCTTTAAAGTTATTATAGACCTGCAAGTGATATTCTGTAGTTTTCTCTTCGAATTTATTGACTACGCCCCTAGATAAAGCTCGTTTCATTCCTTCTTTAGGCGAGATGTCCAAAAAGAAAGTAAGATCAGGAAGTATCTGAGTAGAGGAGGGAGCCATTATTTGGTGTAAGTTATAGATATCACCTTTTGTTAAGTCAGAGTTTATGGTTTGATATGCAGCTGTAGAGTCAATGAAACGGTCGCATATAACCCATATCCCCTTTTTAAGGGCAGGTATTATAACATTATTTAGATGTTCGCAGCGCGCAGCCATAATTAGAAATAACTCTGATTTACTAAGAAAATCCACTTGCATTAAAAACCAAGCTAGATCATATTGCCGCCAAAATAAATCATTATTACAAAGGGTGGTATCAATTACGGAAGCTCAACCCTATAAACTTACTATTTAACAAAAAATCCCTAAATAACATTTATTTACACGGCAAAGTTGGCAGAGGAAAGACCATGTTAATGCATGATTTTTATGCTCAAATAAATGTTTCTAAGCAAATAGTTCATTTTCAAAAATTTATGCAAGAAATTCATAACAAATTACATAAATTGAAAGATATATCCGAGAAAAAAATCATCAAACAACTGGCCCAAGACATCTCCAAAAAACATCACCTACTATGTATCGACGAGTTTGAAATTAATGATATAAGCGATGCTATGATAATCATGCATCTATTTGAGCATCTGAGGCAAAACGATACAACTATTTTTCTTACAACAAATACTAAACCTAATAATTTATATAAAGATGGAATACAGCGTGATTCATTCTTACCTTTTATTGACTTTGTTTGCAATAATTTTCATAATCTGGACCTTGATAGCCCCACCGATTATCGCTATAACATGATCCAAGACCAGCAGCGTATTTTTATGCCTAGCGATGATCACTCTTTAAAAGAAATTGAAACCATCAAGAATAATTTAAGTTTAGAGAAAACTCTAGGTGAGCGTAAAAGTGAGTTATTAGGCCGTTTCATTAGCTTTAAAACAGCAACTAACAATACCGTTTTCACAAATTTTAATGAGCTATTTCAACGCAACTTAGGTTATAATGACTATGTGCATTTAACGCAACATTACGAGATATTTATTGTTGAAAATATTCGTAAAATTAAAGATAGTGAAACAGATATCATTACCCGCTTTATAAATTTTATTGATAATGCTTACTACAATAAAGCTTTGCTATTTTTAACGAGTGATTATAGTATAGATGAAATATATGAATCAGGCCCCAAAATTAAAGAGTTTCAGCGAACTATTTCCAGAATATATGAAATGAATACAAAGAAATATACCCCTAGAATTGAAAATTAACAGTAATTATGGCAAAATTTATCACTTTTGAAGGCGGCGAAGGCTGTGGCAAATCCACCCAAAGCAA
>Ga0190278_1008_pt1 | contig 16858 bp, 17 predicted proteins | sample MCH_5Endo_L15_FD_131026 | JGI IMG/M metagenome (GOLD analysis project Ga0190278, IMG submission 131026) | Enriched cells of marine protists from Biology Centre CAS, Ceske Budejovice, Czech Republic - MCH_5Endo_L15 | ecosystem: Environmental > Aquatic > Marine > Unclassified | place: Czech Republic...
CCGGGGGATGTCGCTGTGCTGATGTTGCGCGATGGTGAGGGGCGGCATGCGCCCTGCGGTGGCATCTGGTTGGGCACGGCTTGGGGCTGCAAGGGTCCCAGCGGCACGACCACCATTAAGCCTGCGGGTGTTCTTGAGGTCCTGGCCATCTGGGGTGTTGGCTATGACGCGTAGTGTGTTGTTCGCCGCCTTGCTGGGATCCACCATGCTCTCGCCGCGACCGGCGGAGGCGTCCCCTGTTGTGGCCTTTGTGGGCGGCGCACTTGGGGTTGGGGCCAGCACAGCGCTGGCAGCCACGGCGGCCTATGCCTCAGGGGCTGCATTTGCGGGCACTTTGGTGGGTGGGTTTGTGGTGCGCACTGTGGTCGCCATTGGTCTTTCGGCCCTGGCGGCTAAATTGGCTCCTTCGCCTGCAGCGGCGAATGCCTCCCCGATTGAGCGCATGGTGAACTTTGCGCAGCCGGTGTCTTATGCGGAATGGGTCTATGGGCGCACGCGAAAGGGCGGCCCAGTTGGGTTTACCGGGTTTGCAAATGACAAACGCTGGTATGTTCCCATACTCGCCGCGCATCCGATCAAAGGCGTGGTTCAGCATCGTTTGGATGAGAGGATTGTCAGCCTTACCGATGCGGCGGACACCAACGCCAGCAATGTCTCGGAAAGCCCGATTGCAGGCTATGGGCGCGTTGATGTCTTTACCGGAGATCCTGGGCAAGCGGTGCATGCCGGTCTTGATGCCGCCTTTGCAGAGATCACCTCAGAGTTTGACTTTGAGGGGCTGGCTGGGGCTGTGATCTGGGCGGCGCGACCGCCAAACGAGTCTTACACGCAGGTGTTTCCTGGGGGGCGTCAGTGGCAGTACTCGCCGGTGCTGGATGGGAAGAAGGATCTCTATGATCCGCGTGACGGTCAGTACAAGTTCTCAGCCAATGCGGCCCTGGTGTTTGCGGATTGGTGCGTCAATGTCATGGGGCGGCAGGTCGATTGGGATGAGATCGCGGATGAGGCAGACGCCTGTGATCTCGTTGAGCCGGATGCGGCTGGCATTCCCCGCAAAAGATGGGAGCTGAATGGCACGCTGTCTGATGAGCAGGATTATGAGACCCACCGCGCACAATTGGCCACGGCCTGTGATGCTTTTGTCTATGATCGCACGGATGGCAAAGTTGGCTTCACTGTCGGACGCTGGCTGGAGCCTGAGCTGACGTTGGGGCCTGACGACTTTCTGTCGTTTGAGATCACCGAGGGTCAATATGGGGCCGATGCGCCTGATGAGGTCGCAGCGCTTTATACCGAGCCGGAGAATGGGTGGCGGGAAACTCCCAGCGGGGCCTGGGTGGCACGCGTTGCGGCCAAGCCTGTCACGGATCAGCCGCAGATCTTCATGGTCAGCAATCACTTCCAGGCGGCCCGGCTCAACAAGCGCTTGGCCCGCTCAAAACACGCCCAGTACCAATTGCGTGGCACCATCGGCATGAAGGGGTATGAGATCCTCGGGGGCCGATCTGGGGGGCGTGCGCATCGGTTTGTGCGCTTTGTGCATCCTGAACTGGGTCTGGATCTTTATCTTGAGGTTGGGGAGATGGCGCGCGAAAGCCTCGGGCTGTTCTCGCTCTCTGCCAATACAGTGCAGCCGGATGACTTTGCATTTACGGCGGCAGAGGAGCCTGCGCGCCCGACATATGAGGCGGTTGAAGGGCAAACGGGCGTGCCGGTCCCATCGGGCTTCCACGTCGCGACTGCGGGCAATGGCGCGGCCACGTTTGAGTGGGACGCGCAAAGCCCGGCTTACCTTCAGGATATCCGTTATCGACGGCTCTCAGTATTTCCCTTCTGGACGCAGAGCGCAGTGGGGAGTGAGCAAACAACGCTCAATGTGTCAGATCTGGCGTCTGGCGAAGACTATGAGGTGCAAATCAGAAACCGGTCCAATGGGCTTGGTGTCTCTGATTGGTCGGCCTCGGAAACATTTACAGCATAGGTGACAATCATGGTGGCACTTACACCTGAGGGGGTTCTCTACGGGAACCCTCCTCGATCAGCGCATGCTCCGGAACGGGATGACTTCCTGGCCTGGATGCGGGCAACGGAAAGCCTCGCGGGGAGCGGCAGTCTGACGTCGTTCAATGAGACCCTTGCGGTGTTGCAGGCAAGACCGGCGGTGGCGGAGGGCAAGTTTGCCCTGGTCATCAGCGATGCCGAGGAGGCTGGGGTTTACGAGCGTATTGCAGGCAATTGGCAGAAGGTCGCGGGGCTTCCTGCGATCTTTACCGAAAGTCTTGCTGCCGTGCGTGCGGAAGCCGCCAGAGATCTGGCGCAAGCCTATGCTGCTGCCGCCAATGCCAGCAGACAAGAGGCGGCAGAGATCGTGGGGTTTGATCCAACCCTTTACCTGCGCAAAACAGGGGGAACTCTGACCGGCACTCTCAGTGCGAGTGGAAGAGTTGTTGTAGGAACTGGGTCAGGCGCTGTTGCCCTTACAACCAATGATGGCCAGGGAAACTGCAACATAACCTTCAATCATGAAGGTGGGGTGCCAGATAGTGATAACCCGGCTCAGTCGGCGGGGCGCATTTCCTTTGCGACTGACCAAAACGCGGCATCCTGCATTGTTTCCTTGGCAGACAGCACAACCAAAGGCGTGCCTGTCGCTACGGAAGAGGTGCTTCGGCTAGATCTCTCTGAGGCATATTTTAGCAAGAATGTGAGGACGAACGGTGCTCTTGTTGCTTCTCGTGCCGCAGGCAGTTGGATTGCCGACATTCCCCAAGCCAAAGCCGGAACCAATAACGACCAGATCATGACGCCGCTGCGCACGGCTGTGAGCATCGCGACAAATCAGGCTGTGCAGGCTTGGGTCAACTTCAACGGCACCGGCACCCCGACAATACGAGACGCCCACAATGTCACGTCGATCACCGACAATGGCACCGGTGACTACACCGTGAACTTCACCACGGCGATGCCAGATGCGAATTACGCGGTATTTGGGGCAGGACGTTTTGATGAAAGTGCTGCAAACGCGGCAGTTCCTGGGGTGGGTGTGCGCCGAGCGGCTGGCGCACAAAAGACAGGTTCCGTGCGCATCCACACGACGGATGCGGGGGCCGGCGTAGCGAATGACTGCCAAATGGTCAGCGTCTCAATCTTAGCATAAAGGGGCAATATCTTGGATAAACGTATCGTCTACCAGAATGATGAGGGCGGGATTTGCGTTCTCATCCCGTGGCTAGGGTCTGGTCTCACGGTTGAAGAGATCGCGGCCAAGGATGTCCCACACGGCAGGCCTTTCAAGATCCTGGATGCTGCTGATGTGCCAGAGGATCGCTCAGGTCGCGACCTCTGGGCCGTCGATGAGGCGGATCTGACCGATGGCGTGGGCGCGGATTATGGCGTCGGCTCTAAGAACCCTTTTGTCATGCCCGAGCGGCCTGAAGAAGACGCGGTTGAGGAAGATCCCGTACCCCCAGAAGAGGAGTTCGTCACATGAGCATTATCTCGATCAGGCCGAAAACCCCGACAGGGGCAGATGTGAATGCAGAGCGCGACCGGCGGCTGCATATGCAGCCCTTCGCCGTGACGGGGTACAACGCAACCATTGTGGTCGAAGGGGACGCAGCAGACCGGCAGAACCTCCTGGCGCTCGGCACAATCGCCCAGGGGATGATTGAGGCTGGCAACACCGACCTGATGCAATACCGCGATGGCGCAAATGTGGTTCACGCGCTCACACCCGCCCAGATGCATGAGCTTTGGATGAAGGGGGCCGCGTTGATCTCGGCTGTCTCGCGCGCGTCGTGGCTGCTGAAGGATGATCCCAACGGCATCCCCGCAGACTTTGCGGAGGATAGCTATTGGCCCGCATGATCGCTCAGTGCTCACCGACGCACCTCTTCCCTTCAACGCCAATTTGAGAGCAGCACATGGCAATGATTGAAAACAGTGACCGTGGGATCACTTTGAACAAATCCTTCGCCTGGACCATGGCCTGCGGTCTGGTTGGCGCAGGCCTTTGGGTGGGCCTACAGGTGGCCACCCTGCGCGGGGAAACCGCCGCCCTATCCCAAACCATCAACGGGCTGCGCGTGGATCTCACCGCCTCTGAGGCCCGCCAAGCGGCGTTGACATCGCGGGTACGCGCCAATGAAACGGCCCTTGCCCGCCAGGATGAGCGCCTGTCGCTGATCCTCTCCACCCTGAACAAGATCGACAACCGGCTTGAGCGCATGGAGCGCCTACCGATCCGCTGATCCCCCCAACATTCTGAAACCACCCAAAGCCCGCCTGCGGGCTCTATTGCCATGGAGATCCCCATGAAACTCACACCCAATTGGAAAACCACCCTCACCAGCGCCTGGTCGGTGCGGCTGTTGATCCTCGCCGCTGTCATCTCGGTGCTGCCGGTCTTTGTCTCGCTGGTCAGCCCGGATCTTCTGGGCCTCGATCCCTTGGTCTTTGCCGGCATCGCCGCCCTGGTGAACCTCATCGCCATCCCGGCGCGGATCCTGGTGCAACCAACCTCCAGCCTGTGGTCTGCGTTCCGGCGCGATGAAAGCGGGGCCGTGCGCAAACGCACCATTGGCGTGCTGGCTGGCGGCAGTGTGGCCCTTGCCTCTGCGATCAGTTTTATCGGTCAGTGGGAAGGCTTCAGGACGGATGCCTACCGCGATATCGTCGGCGTCTGGACCGTCTGTTATGGCGAGACCAAGGGCGTGCGCCCCGGCGACAGTTACAGCAAAGCTGAATGTGACGCGATGCTGGCCCGCGAGATCATCGCCTATGAGGCAGCGCTGGATCGCTGCCTCACCACTGATGTGCCCACTGGCATGAAGGTCGCCTTGGTGTCCTGGACCTACAATGTCGGCCCCGCAGCCGCCTGCCGCTCCACATTGCTGCGCAAAGCCAATGCGGGCGATCTCGCCGGGGCCTGCAATGAGCTGCCGCGCTGGAACCGCGCAGGTGGGCGGGTGATCCGGGGCCTCACCAACCGGCGCATGTCTGAACGCGCTATGTGTTTAAAGGCGCTAGAGGCGTGAGGGCGATCATTCTTGTAGCCGCCCTGGCGCTGATCGCTATGGTCGCGGGCCTTGCCTATCAGCGCGGGGCCTCCGACTGTCGCGCCAGCTATCAAGCCCGCGAACTCGCGCAGATCGAGCGCGCCAATCAACTGGATCGCGCCCGCATTGCCAGCGAGCGCGCCCGCGCCACCCTTGCCAGAACCCTCGAGGAGAAAGCCCATGCGGATCCTGTTGCCGTGCCTCGCTGCCTTGGCCCTCAGCGCCTGCGCCGCCTCAACCACCTCCGTTAAAAGCACCGATCCTTGCGCGGAGCCGGTGTTGCTGCCGGAACGGTGGTTGTCTGATCAGGAGATCGAGCTCCTGTGGGCGCGGGATCGGCGTGCGCTTATGGATTGTGGTGGGAAGGTCGAGGTGCTCAGTGGGCGAGCAATCGCGGGGTACGTTTTGCGGTGAATTTATTTATCTAAAACAGCGTTTTAATCGCACAATCACAAGCTGGACCGACAACCTCCCATCTGTGCGTAGCCACTCTCGCCGGTTCGCTGCCCGCAGTGCGAAGCCTCATGCATTACATGGGGCTTCGCCTTTCTCCCTCCCCAGAGAAAACTTGACCTTTTCGAAGGCCTGAAACACTCTTTATTGTTGTAGACGTGAATTTACTCCGGCCCGACAAGCCGTAGAGTCACATCTTGTATTCCGGCTACAAAGAGATGCACCAAGGGTCACGCTGTAAGCGCAATGGCGTTCCAGGTACCGGACTTTCGAACTTATCAAATGGCAAAGATGATGCTACGCTTGGCAGTGATGTCAGCGAAGCGATGACTTGCGAGCTTCAGGTGCAGGTAACAGGGACGGAACTGTCACAAGTCCGTCTTAAAGCCCAAAGCGGGCATTGGTAGGCGTACCTACAAGCCGGTTTGAAAGGTAATCAACAAGCGCTCTCGGAATTTTTCGAATTTTGTACGTTGAAATTTCGTCTTGGAGTATCTTTCACGTGTGATGCTCATCCAATCAATGAGAAGCCTTGCTCGAATACTGAAATCCAATACATCCATATTTATCGGGTGGCGGTACAACTTAAAGAACATTTTTTTATTGTATTTCAAAATGCCACTACGATCAATATCCGAGGATTTGCCTTGCCGGAATGCATCGATTTTCAAAAAATCTACGATGTCATAGACAGCGAGTTTCTCTTTCGATTCGGTGAAATCTAATCCGTAGACGTGCCCCGAATCTATTATGAGGTTGCGGCCATGAAAGTCACCGCTGGAAAAAACTTTCAAGTCACTGACGCCATCAATCTTAATAGCGTCTCGGTGCAGCTGCTCTATCATTGGCTCATACTCTTCCGCTAAGGCTTGCGGTGTTGACGAGCTAATGATCGAAGTCAAGTTTTCAAACATCCACTGGTACCAGAAACGCTCGTGTGTAGCTTCCGTAAAACTGTGCAGTACGTTCAACCATTCACCTGATCGGCGATATATTTGACCAGCACGATTGTCTTGTTCAAGTTCACGTATTGCTTCCGTTGCCGTTTTTCTCCCGACATATTCAGTAACAAAGAACTTCCCACTCGGAGAAAAGTATATCGGTTTGATTACTGAAACACGTTTGTGTTGTTCGAAATGAAGTTGGAGGCGATTCAAAACATCGAACTCGTTCTCCAGCCGGTCGGTTTTGTGAGACGTTAAATCAAGTTTCAACGCGAAACGCTGACCCTCAATTTCAATTAGGAAAACCTGACGTTCTTCTGGGAAATCGGCAGACTTATAAACACACGTAAAAATAAATCTCGAATTAGAGCACTTGGCTTCAACGAACTCTTCAATAAACATATTAACAAGGCGATCATTGTAATTAAATAGGTTAACCATTATGACTTTCTGTGCCGTATTTTGATTCGGTCAGCTTGGATCGTTTTAGATAACTTCACATATGCGGAAAGTACCGAGTTTGGAATGCACACTCTGTTACGTAGCTTTCCCGTTCGGTGACGAAATGTAGCTGTGCTTGAGTCTAACGTTTGTTCTCTCCTTTGTGCATGCAGAAAAATTCTGCTCTGCTAATTGCTGATACCGAAGCTTTGTAAGAGATGCTTACTGCGCTTCGCTAACGTCCGTGTCTCGCACAGCTTTGCCTTGACTAACGGTGCTGGTTTGAATGCCTATTCGTGGGAGATCTGCAGAGTTCTCTCGCCCTTGTAACGGCGGCTTCGCGGTGCTTCGTATGTAGGTCGTTTTGGGGTTGCAAGCGGTTTGGCGGTATCCCGGTTACGCACATGAAGTTTCCTAGTTCAGATAGGCGTGAAGGCAATCAGATATGACATGACGTGTACTGTTAGGAGGGAGAGATCGACCGCCGCGGGGCGAAGCCGATTAAGTCTTGGTCACTCTCTCGATCCACTCCCAACCTTCGTATCTATCGCCGCGTGTTTGAAGGTGAGTGTAGCGCTGCATGGAAGCCCAAGATCGATGGCCCGAAACCGCGGCAACTTGGGGAATGGTCTCTCCCATCTCAAAAAGCCTTGAGATACCTTCATGCCGTAGGTCATGGAATACGAGATCTTCGATACCAAGCATACGGCAGGCCTCAGTCCAGCGTCGGGAGATAACGTCCTTTGAAGTCCCGAAAATCAATGCTCGCTTCTTTTCCACCTTGCTCTTGAATGGTTTCATGGACTGAGCGACCTGTAGTGCTGGGGCAGGGAGGTCGCACCAGACATCGTTGCCCGCCTTTTTGCCGGGGTGCTTCATGTCCTTTATGAAAAGTCGGCTGGTTTCAGGGTCAAGATCGGTGTGTTTTGCGCGGGCAATCTCAGACTCCCGGCGGGTAGAAAACAGTGCGAAGAGGGTAATTTTGTGCATAGGCGCGGAGCCCGGATGGTTCAGGTAGCTAGTCTCAAAATACTCTAGGATCGCTTCCAATTCGTCGCGCGTCGGGCGCCTATCTCGGGCTTTTGATCTGCCGGTGATACCAAGTCGGTTGCACACCGTCATCGCATCGATTGTAGCGGACCGATCCAGATCAAACCCCCATGCCAGCTTAGCAACCGCAAAAACTGAACTGAGCGCTGATAGGTAGATGTGAACCGTGGAGGGGGATCGTCCACCGTTGGAGAGCTCTTGGGCTAAGGCGACGATCTCCCGACTGCCGATGTCGCTGCAGTGCCGGTTAGCGATGTCAAAATCGTTAAGTATTGTGTTCAGTACCTGGCGTTTTGTTGCCCCCATCTCTCGTTTGTGGTTGTCGAGGTAGACTTGTATCGCGTCCGAGAGCTTTCGCCCTTTCGTTTTGAGTTCATGACCCTGACCATTCTCGACAAGCTCTTTAATGTCTTTGGATCTGGTTTTGATCCATTGCTCGGCATGTCGTTTCTTGTCGAAGGTACGGTTCTCCCGATAGCGCTCTCCCTTTCGTACAATGTCAATTTGTGCCAGATAGGCTTTCGAGCCATCGGCTCTCATACGTTCAACAACTGGCATGCCCCAACATTCCTTCAAAAATCCCCAACCTTGTTGGGAGAACGTGCCAGAACGTGCAAAAATATGCAATAATCGGTCAGTTTGATGGTCAAGGAAATCTCACGATGACTAAGAAAGATGCAGCAAAAGCAAAGATTTGGAAATCTGCACGCCTTTCCGTAGCGCCTATGATGGACTGGACCACGCGCGAGTGCCGGTATTTGCACCGTTTGCTGTCAAAAGAGACGTTACTATACACTGAAATGGTGACGGCACCGGCTCTGGTCAGAGGGCACGCGCTTCATTTGCTCGACCATGATGTGAGCGAACACCCGGTCGCATTGCAGCTTGGTGGGTCTGATCCGGATGAGCTGGCGGAGGCCGCGAGGCTGGGGGCTGAGGCGGGCTATGATGAGATCAACCTGAACTGCGGTTGCCCGAGTGATCGCGTGCAATCCGGGGCCTTCGGAGCAATCTTGATGCAATCGCCTGAGTTGGTCGCCGATTGCATGGCGGCGATGGCGCAGGCCGTGGACGTCGAGGTCACCGTAAAATGCCGCATCGGCGTCGACGATCAAAACCCGCAGGACGTCCTGCCAGAATTTCTCGAGAAAATCCGCGCCGCGGGCGTTAATCGCGTCACCATTCACGCCCGCAAAGCCTGGCTCAAAGGGTTGTCTCCAAAGGAAAATCGCGACATCCCGCCGCTTGATTATGAGCTTGTTCACCAGATGAAAGCCAGTTTTCCTGACATGCATATCTCGATCAACGGGGGCATTGCGACGCTGGAGGATGCACAGGCACAGCTGGCGCGCGGACTTGATGGCGTGATGATTGGGCGGGCTGCATACCACCAGCCAGCAGACGTCCTTTGCGCTGCAGATCCGCGCATCTTTGGCACTGGTGAGGTCACAGACCCGGTCAGCGTGGTGCAAGACATGCTCCCTTATATCGAGCGCGAGATGCAACAGGGGGCACGGCTTCATCAGATCAGCCGCCACATGCTGGGCCTTTTTGCAGGGCGCCCCGGCGCGCGGCAATGGCGTCGTCATCTCTCCGAAGGTGCAAGCCGCAAAGGTGCCGGGCCTGAGCTGGTTGAGGAGGCGCTCGATCTTGTGATCGCGCGCGCCGCGTAGGGTCTGGGATGCTCGATCATTTCCGGCAATTCGGCTGGCTGCGTTTTCCGATGGATCCGCGCGTCAGATCTTGGGCAGAGCAGGCGCGAGACGCCGCAGCAGATGCAATCTCAGACCCGGCTCACGCTCAATGGCTCGACTGTGAGGGGACGTGGTTCATCGGTGTGGACGCGCTGCCCAATGATCCCGACGGCCGCCTTCCATCAGGCGCGCCGTTGGAAGGACCTGCGGTTGATTTTATCAGCAAACATCTCGGCACGCTTCCACCGCTGCACCGCGCGCAACTATCCGTAATATACCCCGGCTACCCACGTCCCAGACGGGGTGAAAGCGACGCGGCCTTCGGCTATCGCCGAAATCGCGATGCAGCCCATGTGGATGGGATCAAGATGTTCGGGGAGGCCCGCCGCCGACGCGTTGAGGAGCCGCATGCCTGGGTTCTGGGGCTACCGCTGAACGCGACCAGTCCCGATGCCGCTCCACTGGTGGTCTGGGAAGGAAGCCATGAAATCATGCGCAAGGCCTTTGCCAGCGCATTCAAAGGGGTGCCAGCGCAGGAATGGCACCTTGTTGATGTGACCGACGCCTATACCGCAGCGCGCCGTGAGGTATTTGAGACTTGTAAACGCGTCACTGTTCATGCCGCACCAGGGGAGGCGTATCTGATGCACAGGCTCTGCCTGCATGGTGTGGCGCCTTGGTCAGATGCGGCGACTGCCCCTGACGGAGAAGGCCGTATGATTGCCTACTTCCGTCCCGAAATGTCGCAGTGGCAGGCCCATTGGCTCGCGGATCTCTGATCCCTGTCTCTATCTATCCATTTCTGCAGCACTAGCAGAGAGTGCCGCGGCCAAATACTGGACGCGGGGCCTCTCTTCTAACACCAAATATCCCCGCCGGAGGCCGCGGGCGTCAGCCCGCTACCTCTTGCGCTGCAAGCGCGCGGCACGTCCACCCCGACGCGCTTTGGGCGCCGCTGATCGCGTCGGCAATGCGGCCATAATCTCGGAGCGTTCCACATCGCTCATTTTGGACCAACGGGTGATTTCGTCGATGGAGCGCGCGCAGCCGGTACAGAGCCGCGTTTCCGGATGGATCACGCAGAGCTTTACGCAAGGGCTCTCAATTTCCTGTCGCTTCCAGACGTCGTCGGTCATGACTTACCCGCTCTTGATGTGGCGCAACCGGTCCAGCGCCCCTTGCAGGATATACGAAGCCGCCACATGGTCGATCACCTCTGCGCGACGTTTTCGAGACGTATCAGCCTCCAGCAGCGCTCTTTCGGCGGCCACCGTCGACAGCCGTTCGTCCCAAAACCCGATGGGCAGGTCCGTCACACGCGACAGGTTGCGTGCGAAAGCGCGGGTGGACTGACAGCGCGGCCCCTCAGAGCCATCCATATTGCGAGGCAGCCCCAGAATAATGCCGTTGATGTCGCGCCCGGAAATGATCTCCAGCAGGCGATTGCTGTCGAGCGTGAATTTCTTACGCCGAATGGTCTCTAGTGGGGTGGCCACCGCGCCGATCCGGTCAGAGACCGCAACCCCGATGGTTTTTTCGCCAAAATCCAAACCGACAAGGGCTGTCATCTGTGGCAGGGTGGCTGCGAAATCCTCGAATGCGTCATGGATCATTTGTTGGACTCCACCTGCGCCATGGCGGCGTTCAGGATCTCTAGCGCGGCATCATTGTCAGCAAACTGCTGCGTGGCCTCGGTAAATATCTCGCGTGCTTGCGCGTCGCGCCCCAGCACCCCCAAGGCGGAGATCAGCCGCGCCCATTCCGCCGGGGTGCCGCCTTCGCTCGCCAGACGCTCCGCAAGGCCCGAGACCATTCCCTCAATCACCTGCTGGCGTTCATCAGGAGACAAGTTTTGCATTGCTTCAACCTGTTCAGCACTGGCGCCGGGCAGGGGGGCTGCGGACCCTCCACCGGGGGCAATCGGCTCATATTCCACCCCGGCGAGACCTGCCATATCCGGGATTTGCGCCTCAATCGCACGGATCCAGGGCGCGCCAGCAGGACCGTCTTTCAGAGTCTCAGCCCAAATGCGATAGCCCCGGTCCGGTCGCCCGTTCTGCCCCATCATCAGGCCAAAGTAATAGCGTGCCCGCCCATCTTCTGGTGTCACGGAGAGCGCCTGAAGCAGCAAATCTTCGCTCTCGGGCGAGACATAGCCGCCTGCGGCCATCACCTGCAGTTCTGCCTGATCAATCAGATCCCGCATGTCGATATCGCCCGACTGCAATTCTATATAGCGGGACTTGGCCTCATATGCGGCTTTGAAATTCCCAAGCCGCGCCTCATGCTGAGCAAGCAGGGCCTGACCTTGTGGATCTTCCGGGCGCTTGGTCGTGGCGCTGCGCAACTGCTCCACAAGTTTCAGATAGTTTGGATCTGCCTGTGGCTCAGTTGCGGCGGGCATGCGGGCTTCGGCTTCGGCCTGCGTGGGGCGGTTTTCGGCACGTTCTTTTGCCAGCGCCAGCCGCTCGGCAAGGCTGTAGTCCCCATAACCGGGCGCGCCAAGCTGCCAATAAAGCCCGCCGGTCCCAAGTGCGATGACCAGCACCATCGCAACCGCCGCGATCCGGCTGGGGCCATTGTCCTGTTCTTTGCCTGCCTCAGCCGCCTGAACCTGTGCATCGGCAGACAGAATGCGGCGCGAGATTTCGGTGCGCAGCCGTTCCGCATCCCCGGTGCTGACGATGCCTCTGGCCACGTCACGGTCCAGATCCTTGAGTTGCTGGCGGTAGACACGCAAATCATAGGCGGCAGCGGGTTCGCTTGTACCATTGCGATTGCGCAGCACCACCATTGCCAGCATTGCCGCAAGCATCAGGGTCACAACACCGGTCAAAATCCAAAAAGCCATCGTCTCTCCGCCGTTTGGTTCCATCTATAGGCGCAAGCGCGCGGAAAAAAGCCCTATTGCTGCGACCCGCTGTCCCGCCCCCGACAGGATGTGCAAGACTGCGGCAAGATGCGAACCGGCAGAGCCGTGGTGCAAACCTGCGCCTCATGTCGCAAACCTGACGAAACGCGACGATTAACGGCGCGGTGCCGCGGGCGATCCCGGTCATATCTTGAGGTCAGACACGAAGCATTGGATTCGCTCATGAAACGCTATTCAGCCTTTGCAGTGGCGCGAGAAGGCCTCCGCTACCACAGCGGATGGGAACGCGCCTGGCGCTCGCCCGAACCCAAACGCCATTACGATGTCATCATCGTTGGCGCAGGTGGCCACGGTCTTGCCACCGCCTATTATCTGGGAAAGAACTTTGGCATCACCAATGTTGCGGTGATCGAAAAGGGCTGGCTCGGTGGCGGCAACACGGGCCGGAACACCACCATCATCCGGTCGAACTACCTGCAGGACCCCTCCGCCGCGATCTATGAAAAAGCGCGCAGCCTTTACGAGGACCTCAGCCAGGACTTCAACTATAACATCATGTTCAGCCCCCGTGGCGTGATCATGCTGGCCCAGACCGAACATGAGGTGCGCGGCTACAAGCGCACCGCCCATGCCAATGCCCTGCAGGGCGTCTCCACCGAGTGGATCGAGCCCGCACGTGTCAAGGAACTGGTGCCGATCATCAACCTCGAAGGTCCGCGCTACCCGGTTCTTGGTGGCCTTTGGCAGGAACGCGGCGGCACCGCCCGTCACGATGCGGTCGCTTGGGGCTATGCGCGGGCGTGCTCCGACATGGGCATGGACATCATCCAGCAATGCGAAGTCACCAATGTGCGCACCGAAAACGGGCGTGTTGTGGGCGTCGACACCACCAAGGGGGCGATCGATTGCGATAAACTCGGCATGGTGGTTGCGGGCAATTGTTCTGTGCTGTCTGAAATGGCGGGCTTCCGTCTTCCGGTGGAATCCGTGGCCTTGCAGGCACTGGTCTCCGAGCCAATCAAACCCTGCATGGATGTGGTGGTGATGGCCAACACCGTGCACGGCTACATGTCGCAATCCGACAAGGGCGAGATGGTGATCGGCGGCGGTACTGACGGCTATAACAACTACACCCAGCGCGGCTCTTTCCATCATATCGAGGAAACCGTGCGCGCGCTGGTCGAGACCTTCCCGATGGTGAGCCGCCTGAAGATGCTGCGCCAGTGGGGCGGTATCGTAGATGTGACCGGTGACCGCTCGCCGTTGATTTCCAAAACCCCGGTGCAGAATTGCTTTGTCAACGCAGGCTGGGGAACGGGTGGCTTTAAGGCGATCCCCGGCTCCGGCTGGGCGATGGCAGAGCTGATGGCGACGGGGCATTCGAACCTCGCCGAAGAATTCTCCATGATGCGCTTCAAAGAAGGCAAATTCATCGACGAAAGCGTCGCGGCAGGGGTGGCACACTGATGCAATGCGTCCGCTCTCAATTCGACACAGGCTCGCCTGCCGCAATGTCAGCAGGGAACTTCTGCGTGGGTTCGGGCGTTGAGCCCCCGAATGCACAGAGACGCAGGAGGCAACCATGTCTGATCAAACGCAACATTCGTCCGGTTCCGGCAACGGCGCACTCGCCTTCATCCTTGGTGGTGTGGTCGTCGCCCTCGCAGTCATTGGCTGGATGGTCCTTGGTGGCGAAAACCCGATGGACGAGCCCGATGTCAGCATCGAGCTGCCCGGTGGCGGCGTCGTCGAAGGCGAAGTCGACGGCAACTAACCAGTTGGGGCACGCCGCCTCTACTGGTGGCGTGTCCCGCATCTGCGACACGCGTTTGCCCCGACGTGTGACCTTCGCTGCAGCGACGCGCGATTGCAGTGCTGCGACAGGGGCAGCTCCCCGAACTTTTGATCCCGCGACGCTGCCTGCCATCTGCGCAGGGCAGGGCGCTGCTGTAACTCTTTCGACGGAGCACGCACAATGCTGATCCTTGAATGTCCTTATTGTGGCGTACGCGCCGAGGAAACCGAACTCCACGGCGGTGGCGAGGCGCATCTGAAGCGCTTCGGTCCCGACTCCACGGATGACGAATTCCATGACTATCTGTTCATGAAGGAAAACCCGCGCGGGGTGCATCTGGAACGCTGGCGTCACGTCAACGGCTGCGGCAAGTGGTTCCATGCGGCGCGTTGCACGCAAACGCTCGAAGTCTTCGGCACCTATAGCGCCCAGACCACCGAGCCGCCGCAAGAGATCAAGGACAAGATCTCCGCCAAACGTCCGGGCTGGACCTGGCGCGAGTTCAAGGGCTGATCCTCCATGTTTCATCTTCTCTCAAATATCCCCGCCGGAGGCTCCCAGACCTCCTGCCGCGAAAGGGTCGCATCATGAGCACGCGTCTCGCCAAACAGGGTCGTCTCATCGACCGCTCCAAACAGATCGAGTTTTCCTTCAACGGTAAGAAACTCAAGGGTTTCGCCGGGGACACGCTCGCCTCTGCGCTTCTCGCCAATGATCAGATGCTGGTCGGGCGCTCGTTCAAATATCACCGCCCGCGCGGCCTCGTTGCCTCTGGATCTGAGGAACCGAACGCGCTGGTGGGCCTCGGGTCCGGCGACCGCTTTGAACCGAACCAGCGCGCCACCACCACCGAGCTGTTTTCGGGTCTTGCGGCCCAGTCGCAGAACCATTGGCCGAGCCTCGAATATGACGTGGGCGAGCTGAATTCGAAGTTCTTCTCCCGCTTCCTCACCGCCGGCTTCTACTACAAGATGTTCATCCACCCGCGTCCCTTCTGGAAGCATGTGTATGAGCCCTTCATTCGCCAGTCCGCAGGTCTGGGCAAAGCGCCCGACAAGGAGCTGAAGGACGCCGACACCTACGAGCACTTCTACTATTTCTGCGACGTGCTGGTGATCGGGGGTGGCGTGGCCGGTTTGCAGGTGGCAAAATCCGCTGCGGCATCCGGCGCTAAGATTTTGGTTCTGGAAGAAAAATCCCATTGGGGTGGCCGCACGCCTGTGGATGGCGGCACCATCGAAGGGCTGGACGCCGAGGCTTGGGTCGCCAAGACCGTTGCCGAGCTTGAGGCGATGGACAATGTGACTTTGCGCACGCGCACCATGGGCGCGGGCGTCTATGACCATGGCTATATCCTCGGCTACGAGCGTCTGACAGATCATGCGCCGGGGCAGGGTGGCCCGCGCCACCGCCTGTGGCGCATCCGCGCGACGCAAACCGTGACTGCAACCGGTGCGATTGAACGTCCGCTGTCCTTTGCGGGCAATGATGTACCGGGCGTGATGCTGGCGGCCTCGATGCGCGACTACGTGGTGAACTGGGGCGTGACCCCGGGCCAGAAGGTCGTCGTCGCCACCAACAACGATGACGCCTATCGTACCGCCATCACGCTGCATGAAGCAGGCGTCGAGGTCGTGCGCGTGCTGGACACCCGCGAAAGCGGCGGCGGCGATTTGGCCGACAAGGTCCGCGCGCTTGGCATCCGCGTTGAGTGTGGCCGGGCGATCGCCAAGATCAAGGACGGCAAGCGCGTCACCAAGGTCGCCATCTGCGCTCAGAACGGCGAAGGCGGTGCCCGCGAGGAAATCGAGGCCGATGCGGTGGCGATGTCCGGCGGCTGGTCGCCGGTGGTGCACCTCTGGTCCCACTGCGGTGGCAAGCTGACCTGGGATGACGCCCAGGCGCATTTCCGCCCCGATCCGGAGCGCGCGCCCACTGGTCATGACGGCAGACCTTTTGTGGTGACTGCAGGCTGTGCCTCTGGTCCGCTTACGCTCTCTGCCGTGATGGCGGATGCGGCAGCAGCCGGGGCCAAAGCGGCAGAGGCGGCTGGACGTCCGGCGCAATCGGTGGCTGAGGTTGCGACCTCTGATCTCAGTGAGGCGCCGATGGAAGCGGTGTGGATGATGCCCGCCAAGGCCGACATCAAACTGCGCATGAAAACTTGGCTCGACTACCAGAACGACGTCAAGGTCTCTGACGTGCAGCTGGCTGCGCGCGAGGGCTATGAAAGCGTCGAGCACACCAAGCGTTACACCACGCTTGGCATGGCGACCGATCAAGGGAAACTCTCCAACATCAACGGCTTGGCGATCCTTGCGGATAGCTTGGGCGCAGAGATCCCGAAGGTTGGCACCACCACCTTCCGCCCGCCGTACCACCCGATTTCCATGGGTGCGATTGGCGGTGAGGCTCGTGGCGATATCTTCCAGCCGCTTCGCAAAACGCCGATGTATGACTGGCACGACAGCCACGGCGCACATTGGGAGCCGGTCGGCCATTGGCGACGTCCCTATGCCTATGTGCGCTCGGGCGAAACTGTCCACGATGCG
>Ga0190278_1010_pt1 | contig 15930 bp, 14 predicted proteins | sample MCH_5Endo_L15_FD_131026 | JGI IMG/M metagenome (GOLD analysis project Ga0190278, IMG submission 131026) | Enriched cells of marine protists from Biology Centre CAS, Ceske Budejovice, Czech Republic - MCH_5Endo_L15 | ecosystem: Environmental > Aquatic > Marine > Unclassified | place: Czech Republic...
CTTAATGTTACCGCAGTTATTTAATTTAGTAACATATCGGCCTCATGCACGTCCCCATGAAATTCAAGAGCGCTACCTTTATTGTTATCAATCAAAGTAGGCGCTATTAAGCTTCTTTCTGTATTATTAGAAATCTCTTCTTTAGACTCATACAAATTATCGTATAAATCTGGATGACGTTTTTTTAATAATTTAGTAACTGGTCCTATTGCACCATAACTTTCTTCAATATCAATGTCATATTTCTGACATGTGTTTAAGCATTTTTTATAAAAATCCTTATTGTCTTTTGTGTTTCCTCTTTTTAGCAATACGTGCAATATAGTTTCACCTTGTGGGTTGGTTACTACGGTATGAGGATAAGATTCTAAAAATTCTTGTAATGTTTCTAAGTATTTATCTGTGCCCACTCTCATTTGTTTGAAAACTATTCTTATTGTGTCTTTCATCTTTTTAGATGTATATGTAGTTATTATAGTGCTTGTCATAAATCAACCTTTAACTGAAATTAAAAATATAATTATTTGGTTGGTGTTTTTGGTTGAGGTTGTTTCGCCTCATTCTACTACCAATGGTAACAAGTTAGTGCTGCATGTCAATAGAAACCAACTATTTTAACGTAAACCAATAAATTGATAGGATTTAATTATCATGATCTGTAAATAACGGCTCAAAGGATAAATTAATTTCATCGAAAGAGTTTGTTGAATCATGATTTGGAAAAAAATCTATAAATTCTAATTGATTTTTAGGGGTAAAAGACCAAAGGTCTTCTTGAGAATGGTTGGGGGTTTTACCTAACTGCTCCTTAAGTTTCTTATTTTCTTTGCGTAAATAAAATAATTGATCTCTTAACGCATCAACTTTATGGGTTAATTTGGCATTTTCTTGAAATAATTCGAGGTGGTATTTACTCTGCTCCTCTTTTTGTTTTGTTTCAAGTTTTTTGGATAAATATCTCTGATTCTCTATTTGCTTTTCTTTGTGCTTTAGTCTTATGAACTGATCTAGGTGAGTGTTTTTTCTTTTTTTAGCAGCATCATAAGGGGTGTTTCCATTTTTATCGAGAGCTTCTGTATCTACTCCATTCTCTATTAAAAAATTAGCTAATTTTGTTACTTTATAATATGCTTGCGCTCCATATTTTGCGTTAAAACATCTATGTAGCAAATTTTCACCATTAGATGTTAGTAGCTCGTTAATATTATTATGGTCTAAAAAATTTTGAAACTCCTCTAAGTCTTCGGTATGAAAGTAGCTTTTTATTAAATAAGTGCATTTTAGGACTAATTTTTCTCTTTTGTTTTTTGTCATTATCACATCCTTTGTTAAGATTCATTCTCTGGCATTAAAAATCCTTGTTCTGCGTCTCCTTGCAGGGGTAATGTTCTAGTGTTTGTCATATCGCTAAAGGAAATTATGTTATCGCTATTTGACGCCTGATCTACATCGCCCGACTGCAGTGTTACTATACTTTTCGAAGTACAGATGTTTGGATTTACATCATGGTGATTACTAAGTTGATTAATAATGTCGGTATTATTATGTGATGCGGCAATTAATAAACATGTTTCACCATCATTATTTTCGATATTAAGATCAGAGTTTTTGTGGGTAGATATTAGCCTTACAATTTCTGAGTGATTAAGTTTTGCTGCTAAATGTAGGGGAGTATTTCCGTTATGATCTTGATTGTTCAGTATTATATCAGTGCATTCTAGTAAAAGCATAACGACTTTGATGTTTCCAACTTTGGCTGCTAAATGCAGCGGAGATTCTTTTTTTGTATTCTGAGAATTAATAACAGTATATTTATGAAATAATACCGAAGAAAAAACATCTTCCTCCATTAATGCAGCAAGGTGTAGCGCTGTATTACCGTTATTATCATCTATATTTGGATTGATTAAAGGGTGGTTAATTATTTTATTTACTAGCTTAAAATCATTTTTTAAGACGGCAAGATGCAGGGCAGTTTGCCCGGCTTCGTTTAGCGCGTTAATATCTATGTTTGGATTATTCAGCATTGCGTCGATTAGTTTTTTATCTTCTTCGATAATTGCTACATGTAAGGATTCGTCTATATTTTGATCTGTGATATGATTATCGACACGCTTAATTTCTTTCAATAGATTTGTAATCTCGGGGTTTTCTGACTCCGTAGCTAGTTCAATGGAGGTTTTGTTCTGAGTATTTTTTGCGTAGCGATCAGTATGTGGATGATCAAGTAGTACAATAATACTTTTTATATGACCCAGCTTGATGGCAATATGCAAAGCGGTGTCGCCATTATCATCTTTACTATTAGGATTAGTATTATGGTTTTGTAGTAAAGCTTTGATGGCAATCGCATTATCATACATGGCAGCAAAGTGAAGAGGTGATTTACCAGATCGTTGGGATATTGCTTCTTTTATATCGTCTTTAGAATTTGCAGTCATGTTTTTTTAAGTTTAAAATAGCTTTGAGTTTTTACCTTTTAATGTATAAATTTCTTTTAGTCAAGCTCTTCTCTTTTGCTCTGTATCAATTGTTATTTAGCAATACTGCCTTATGAGTAAATATAAGGGGTTTGACTTTCGTAATGTTGTTTTGTATTCTAAAAAATTACAATTATTAGTATTTTTTGTTAATGTTTGACCTAAAAACCTTGAAAAAGAATAAGTTGCTGGGTAGAGCGTCAGTTAACGAATCGGATTTTTATGATTTTATCTGCCGTGATGTTCTAGAGCGCTTGCTGATGATAGATCATAATTTTAAAGATATATTAATATTACAGCCTATTACAGATAAGTTAAAAAATAATGTGCAAAATGCATATCCAGGCGCTAAAATTGACCTAATAGAAGATTTGCATGAGTTGAGCAATGAGCGCTATGATCTTGTTATATACGCCTTTCAGATGCACTGGCTTAGTGATGTGCAGTCTTTTTTAAAAGAAGTTGGGCGATTTCTGAAACAGGATGGTATTTTTTTTGCTAATTTAGTTGGAGAGGGGAGTTTACGAAAATTGCGTCAGATACTAGTTGAATCTGAGATGGAGTTTAGTAAAAAACATTCCCCTCATATTTCTCCTTTTATCCGCTTTGAAGACATGACGCCATTATTGCAGCATTCTGGATATATTGAAAATATTATTGATATCGAGTCTTTAGAGCTAGAGTATAAAACTCCTATCAAGCTCATGAAAGCTTTAAAAAAACATGGAGAAGGTAATGCCTTAATTAATCGGCAAGCTTACTCCATTACAAAGAATATGTACCGTGATTTAGACAAGGTAGACTCTAAATTTATTGATTATATTAATTTAATTAGCTTTGTTTCTTCTCGAAAAAAAGGGGTTGTTAAAATGAAAAAAGAAATTAACTAAAAAAATAGCCTATATATCTATTTATTCCTTGTAATCTAGCTCTTTATTATGCTATCATTTTTAAAAATTAGTACGCAAAGAGGATATATGCAAGAGTTTGATTTAATAGTAATTGGTAGCGGCCCTGCTGGATATACTGGAGCGATAAGAGCATCGCAACTTGGAATGAAAGTTGCCTGTATTGAAAAAAGCCCTACATTAGGTGGAACATGCTTAAATGTTGGCTGCATTCCTTCGAAGGCTTTATTGAATACGTCAAAAAAATTTGACGAGGCTCAAAACCATCTTGATAATATGGGCATCGAAAATTCTAAGGTTAAACTGAATCTTGAAAAAATGTTAGCTCATAAAGGCAAAATTGTTAGTGATTTGTGTAAAGGTATTGAATCTCTTTTTGCTAAAAATAAAATTACGAAGCTTGTTGGTGCTGGTAAAATCTTAGATAGTAATATCGTGGAAGTTACAAATGGCAAGGAAACTAATAAGTTCAAGACAAAGAAAATACTTATTGCTACGGGTTCAAAGGTAATTAATATTCCTAATGTGGAAGTTGATGAAAAATCTATTGTTTCTTCTACGGGGGCTTTATCTTTAAATAAAGTGCCAAAAGAAATGGTAGTTATTGGTGGTGGGTATATTGGTCTTGAGCTGGGTTCAGTTTGGAAAAGGCTTGGTAGTAAGGTTACGGTAATCGAATATGCTGATCGAATAGTACCCGCTTTAGACCATGAGATTGGCAAAAATTTTCATAAAATTCTTGCTAAGCAAGGCCTAGAGTTTATGCTTGAAACAAAAGTTATTAGCGCCAAAAAAACTTCAAAAAATGTTAGTTTGAAAGTTTGTGGTGTGGGTGATGAAAAAGAAAAAGAGATTAAATGTGATGTAGTGCTAGTTTCTGTTGGTCGTTGTCCAAACACTGAAGGTTTAGGGTTGGAAAATGTTAAAATAGCTCTAGACGAAACTAACCGCATACCTATTAATAGTAATTTTCAGACAAAAGTAGCTAATATATACGCTGTAGGAGACGTGGTTCGCGGTTCGATGCTAGCTCATAAAGCAGAAGAAGAAGCGGTTGCAGCGGTTGAAATTATGAATAAGCAAGCGGGTCACGTGAATTATGATCTGATACCCGGCGTGGTGTATACGCATCCTGAGGTGCCCTCGGTTGGTAAAACAGAAGAAGATCTTAAGAAAACTAATTGCGATTATAAGGTTGGAAAATTTCCATTTTTAGCAAATTCACGAGCACGTAGTATTAGCGATACTGAAGGAATGGTGAAGCTATTATCTTGCGCTAAAACTGATCGCATATTAGGGGCTCATATAATTGGATCTGAAGCGGGAACGATGATCGCAGAAGTTGTTGCCTATATGGAATTTGGCGGCGCTGCTGAAGATATTGCCAGAACTTGTCATGCTCATCCAACGCTCAACGAAGCGATTAAAGAAGCGGCTTTAGCGATTGAGAAACGGACTATTAATATGTAGGGTATGCGATTTGAATTATATGAGTCGCCGCTCCTACTTTCCGCTAGATCTCAAATGGTAGTTATGTAATTAAAATTCATCATATATGGATTCCAACTAAAAGCGAAGCCAAAGCTAGAAGTGATAATCAAATCTCTCATATATTCGGTATCGAAACTACCTGTAATGGTTTGCGTATTCAATAATAAAAGTTAGTCTATGTAGGAAGGCTATTCCAAAAGTGAGTAAAAAAGACCGCCTCGATTAATTCACTATAGCTGTTAATTCCTTAGATGTTGCCATTCTTTAAAGTGAATTAGCGCCAGATTTTTTTTGTTTATGATGTGTTTTACTTCATGAACTTAAAAAGATAATTTTAATATGCAAAATAATAGCTACAAGGATCTTGTGAGTCAAATTACACTTGGTCAATCAAAAATAGATTTTAGTAATATATCTTTGAAAATACAAGAGTTAATTAATCTATATGTAAAGATAAAAGAAAATTCTTCTGTTGGCTACATCATATGGGGAAAGCTGCCAAAAGGAAGTGAGTTGATAGTTAAGCAAATAGAAAGTCAATTAGTTCAGAATAATAAACAGCATCAAACTAATCCTAATGATTTTATCCATATGCTATTAAGCTTGCATTCATACGAAGATTTTAAAGAGGTTAATGGGTTGGTAGAATTTTCTGAGATAGATACTAGGCAATATAACAAATATTTAAAAAACTGGCGGATTGAAGAAATATTTGATGATGAAGGCAGTAGTTATCATGCAGTTTTGTATATTAACCGTACGACCAAACAAACAGTTTTGGCGCATCAAGGAACAAAAATTGCGGGTAAAACGAAGTGTCAGCAATTATATAATTTGTTTGCGCGCAATGATTCAGATCTTCAAACTGACTTAAAAGGCGTGTTTGGTAAAGAGTTGGTTGAGCAGCAAATAAAAGCTTATGAAGCTATGGGCTATTCTGTTAATCAAGCCAAAAAACATAGTTATAACTTGTCAACAACCGGTCACTCTTTGGGTGCATGGCTTGCTGAAATGAGTGGTTATTATGCTTATAAAGATTTTAAATATCAAGCAAAAATAGTTAATTTTGATAGCCCTGGCTCGGTTGCACACATAGAGGGCTTGGGTAGTAATATTAAAAATAGCTCAACAAAAATTGACTTTAGTAATATTAATATTATAACGTACCTTTCCAGGCCAAATTTGGTAAATTGTTGTAATTTGCATTTGGGGAAGGTTTATTGCCTATTTCCTGAAATTCCAAAAATAGAGGATCTAACTAATTCGCTTAGTTGGTTAGTTCGAGTGCCAATTATTGGTGAGAAAATAAAAGAAAATAGTTTTGTGCTAAATGGTATACTGTCTTTATCGGGGCACGGATTAAGAGGTCTAGTTAAAACGTTTGATCCAATAACAATGAAGCCATTAAAATGTAAAGAGGTTTTAAACTGGCCGACAATTAAATATGTTCACAAAGAGTCAATAACAGACCAATTTGTTGATGCTATTACAAATTATATACCAACCCCAATCTCTGCTTGGTTATTTTCAAATGGTAGTAAAAAAGTGCTGAATAAATGCGCTAACAATCTTTTTGGTAGCACAATTAATATTATTAGCCATTTCTTAAGTGGTAATATTGATTTGAGTAATTACTTTGAGTTATATAAAAATATTGAAAATGAATCTAGTCCCCAGGTAATAAAACATTCGCCATATTTTGAAGATTTTTCGTTGGTATATAAAAGTAGTTATAAAGTAATTGATGTTGACCCTTATTCTGCAATTTTAAATACGGCAAATAAAGGCAGTATTGATTGGTATTTAAGTCGTTTGAAAAAATATAGTGATAAAAAAATTAAAAGAAATTTTTCTGAGTTTATCGCGGGCCAGCTATTGAACCTAAAGCAACAATATAAAATTACTCTTAGCGGTGGCAAGAAGCATATTTCTTCGCAATATAGCGAGTACACCATTGAGTTAATAACGGCTTACATGTCGCGACTCATTATGATTGAAGAAAAGTTAGCTGAGCAGTTGTGATAGTTTTCTGGCACTTATTAAGTCATATTTTTATTATATTAAGGAGTCGTCTTTTTAAGCGGCTTCTTTTTGTTTTATTCAATAAGTGGTTTATTAACAATGGTTTAGTTTTGTATTTTCTTCGTTTATGCACCTAATTATTCACTTATTACGTAGAAAAAGTTATCATTAAATGAGTTCTAATAAGAAAATATGGTGGTATAGTAGTAATGTCAAAAGATAAAAAAGAAAATGAGCCAAAAAGTATTCTTAAAAAATCAGGATCTAAGACAAGAAGTAAAGAAAAAAAGAGTGTGCTGTTTGAAGGCGAGGATAATGCAACTAAAGAATCTAAAGAGGTGTTTTTAGGCTTATCTGAATCTGTAAAGAATGCTAAAAAGAAATTATCAGATCACGATGAGGAAATAAAGGTTCCAAAAGCTATTTTAAAAAATAAAATTGAGAATATCGATAAGAGTTTTGTAAAAAGATTATTCAAGGTAAGCAAAAAGGAGCGGGCTTTATTGGATGAAGTTGAGCAACTAAGATCCGTAAAAAAGGAAGAGTGGAAAAAAGCGGAAGCGGTTTATAGAGAAGCTTCTGCAGAGGGTAAAAAACCGGAGGTAAAAAAGAGCGAAAAAGTTAAACCAGTATTAAAAAAACAATCCGCCCCTAAAGAAACTGAACCCAAGCTTAAGCAACAAGTAAGAGATATATTGCGGGAGAAATTAATTAATTTAAAGTTATTGGAGCAAGGTGACGAGCAGTCTCAGGCGGCGCTAAATTCTTTTTTTGATTATTTAGATAATCCAGCAGATGAGTCATTATACGGAAATAAAAGACATGGTCTGGCTAGTAAATTACTCGAGGGTAGTTTTGGACAGCGCCAGTCTATGGCTGAAAAAGTAGCAAAATTTTATGTAGCTTACACTGGAAATGAAGATTCTATTAGCTTAACCAGGCCAGGAGCTACATGGGAGCAAAAAGATCAAGTCCTATCAGCGGAGATAAAGGAGCTTATCGAGCAAGAAAAAAGCGATCTTCAAAGCAGTTTTCCAGGGTACTGTTCAAAGGAGATAATGAATCAATATGAGGATGTTATTGCAAATATTCAAGATGCTGAGGGTATTGATGCAAAAGGCACTTTTAAAAAATTATCAGCAATTCATGCAAAAATAGCAAATATTTGCCTTGATTCATTAGAGGAGAATAAGCGTGAGGATAAAAAGATTGTTTCGGATGAAAAATTACTAAATCGAGCGTATGATCAACTTGAAGAGCGCTTAAAGGTAAAAGTAGATTTAGGGGGTAAGTCTAAGGAGGAGCGGATTGATCGCAGACAAAACATAAATTCATTAATACGACAAGAAGTTAACCGGCAATATTTAAAAGATCTATCAAGCAATGAACCCGTTAAAGAAGTTGGTAGTGAAGAGCTTCATAAAGTGAGTAAAAACGCTAAACTTAGTTCTATGTATAAATTAGATTCTTTGATGCAGGTGGGCACTTCAATTTTATATAAAATAACGGGCTCTTTTACTAAACCAGATTTTTTTAGATCCTCTTCAAAACCCTTTCCAACCCAGTTGATATCTTGATTAATTCTTTGCTGAATTACTGCTATCTCTTTCTTATACTCTTGAAAAGCCACTTCTCCTGCCTTTACCATAACTCCACCCTTTCTGTAATCAGAGCCCGTTATATCACCACAGCAAGTTAATGAGCCTTCGGCAGTGGATAGTGCCCCGGAAGCTAAAGAGAAGACTGAGCAGCCAGAAAAGGCTGTTAAAGTGCAAGAAGATGCGATACCAACACAGCAAGTTAATGAGCAGGATGGGCAGCCAGAAAAGGCTGTTAAAGCGCAAGAAGATGCGATACCACCACAGCAAGTTAATGAGCAGGATGGGCAGCCAGAAAAGGCTGTTAAAGCGCAAGAAGATGCGATACCAACACAGCAAGTTAATAAGTCTTCGGCAGTGGATAGCGCTCCGGAAGCTAAAGAGAAGACTGAGCAGCCAGAAAGGGTTGTTAAAGTACAAGAAGCTGTTAAAAAAGCTCTGGAAGGCTCTGAAACTAATATAACCGCTTCCTTAAAAGTTTTTCAAGAGAAACTAAACGAAATTGTAAAAAGCGGTGAGGATGATAAAGGTAAGATATTAGCCATGAAGGGGGCTTATAAAGAGTCCATGAAACCTATTGAAAATGATATATTACGTGAAAATTTATCCAAGTCTGGTCTTGATAATGAAAACTATTCATCTTCGATCACCGAAGATGAACTAAGGTCATTAAGGAATATAGAGAAAATAGTCAAAGGGCCAACCGCGCTAGAATCTTTAGTTAATAAGGCGGTTAGTGGATTTAAGGTCTTGTTATCTGGCATTAGGAGCGTTCTTGGGCGAGTAGGTTCAGCAGTTTTTGCTCGATCAAATGACTCCCCTGAAGGCGTAGCTCCCAAGGAGCCTCCAAAAGGCGGCGCAACAGAAGGTACGGTAAAAGGGGATACGCAGCAACCTATAAATAAGCGTTTAAAAAAACAATCAGCTAAGGCTGGAGAACCGGCTAAAAACAATGTTTCCACGAAAGAGGCGGTTAGTACCCCTGGTTCCCCCAAGACAACACAGGGCAAGGGATGGACAAGTCTTAGTTAAAATGAAAATAATATTATTTGGTAAAAATGGGCAAGTAGGAAGGCGTTTGGTATCGCTCTTACCTTCTGATAATGAGCTTATATCTTTTGATCGCACGTCATTAGATTTATCGAATTTTGCTAAAGTAAAAGAAGTGATCGAAATAAATAGGCCTGATATTGTCATTAATGCAGCGGCCTACACGCAGGTAGATCGGGCCGAGTTTCAACAAGATTTAACTTACTTGGTCAATCAAAAAGCTCCTGAAGTGATGGCTGCTGAGTCAAATGCAGTGGGAGCGTGGTTCGTGCATTATTCATCAGATTATGTTTTTGATGGCTCTTTACAGAGAAGTTATACAGAAAATGACGAGCCGAATCCACTAAGTGTGTACGGTAATAGTAAATTAAAAGCTGATCAGTTTATTCAGCAATATTGTGATAAATATATGATATTCCGCACTTGTGCGGTATTTGACAGTTATGGCAGTAATTTTCCAAATACAATATTACGCTTGGCCAAAAAGTTGCCAGAGTTAAAGGTAATAAATGATCAGTTTACAACGCCAACGCACGCCGGATTTATTGCAGATCTCACATATGCGATGATTCAGCGTATTAAAGGCTGCGGGAGGAGTCTGAGCGGTTTATATAATGTAGCAAATTCTGGTGAGGCAGTTTCTTGGTATGAGTTTGCCAAGATATTAATAAAAAAACTTGCTGTATTAGAAGGTAGAGATATGTCTTGCTATGCAAAAATATTACCTATTTCTAGTGCTGAATATCAACAAGATGCAAAAAGGCCTCAACACTCATCGTTAAACATAGAAAAAATTCAAAAACAAGTTGGTTTTGTTGCCCCTTATTGGCAGGACTATGTTAGCCTATTTTATAAAGAACTAAAAAAATAGAGTATTTGCGCATGCAAAGAAAAGGGATAATACTAGCGGGAGGAATGGGTACTAGATTATATCCAGCAACTATGGGCGTTTCAAAGCAGATGATGCCGGTATACGACAAACCGATGATATATTATCCATTATCGACGTTAATGATTGCGGGCATTAAAGATATTTTAATTATATCGACCGAGCGTGACCTGCCCTTATTTAAAGATCTTCTTGGTGATGGGAGTAGATGGGGCATATCTTTATCCTATAAAGTGCAGGATAAGCCAAATGGAATTGCAGAATCTTTGATTATTGCTGAAGAGTTTCTTGGCGGTAGCCCGTGTGCTCTTATTCTAGGGGATAATATTTTTTATGGTAGTGATATGCAGCAGATCTTGCATAAAGCTCATTCTAATATTAGCGGTGCAACAATCTTCACATATAGCGTTGCTGATCCAAGGCGCTATGGTATTGCTTGTTTTAATGAAGAGGAGGTAGTTGTATCGTTAGAAGAAAAACCATCTTATCCAAAGTCTGATCAAGCAGTTACTGGCCTTTATTTTTATGACTCTAGGGCTCCTGAGTACGTGAAATCCTTAAAACCTTCCAAAAGAGGCGAGCTCGAGATAACTGATTTAAATTCAGTATATTTAGAAAAAGGCGAGTTATTTGTGCAAAAATTTAGCCGTGGGCATGCTTGGCTTGACATGGGGACGCACGATTCTTTGATGGAATCTTCGCAGTTTATCTCTGCCATTGAGCGCCGTCAGGGTATTAAAATCGCATGCTTAGAAGAAGTGTCTTGGAATCAAGGGTGGATTAGCGATGAAGAAGTAAAGAAAGCATCCATCTTGATGGGCTCAACAGAATATGGGCGTTATTTGGGGCGTTTAGTCAAAGAAAAATAGTAACAGAGAGCTTATGGAACATATAGTAATGGAAATACCAGAAGTAGTTTTATTTAAACCAAAAACTTTCAATGATGAGCGTGGGTTTTTCTTTGAAAGTTTTCGTCAGGAGATATTTAATCAAGCAACCCAGCTGGAAACTAAATTTATACAAGAGAATCATTCTTTTTCTTACAAAAACATACTTCGAGGGTTGCATCTTCAGGCTCTTCCTTATGCGCAGGGAAAGCTAGTGCGGGTTGTGCGTGGAATGATTTTTGATGTGGCGGTAGATGTAAGAAAAAATTCAAAAACATTTGGGAGGTATGTGAGCGCAGTTTTATCTGCTGAAAATAAGCATCAGCTCTGGGTTCCCCCTGGCTTCGCTCATGGTTTTCTTGCTTTGTCTGATGCAGAAGTGGTTTATAAAACTGACCAATATTACCACAAAGATAGTGAAAAAATTATAGCTTGGAATGATCAAGAGATAGCCATAGAGTGGCCATCTATAGACGGGGTGCAAAATTTTATGTTAGCCAATAGAGACATAGAGAATACAATTTTATTAAAAGATTTGTAAAATTATAATTGCCTATATTTTTTAATTGTTGTATCATCTTGAGCTGTGGTTTTTTGTTAAATTATTTAATATAAATAGGTTGTAAATATGGAAAATATTTTTAAAAATAAAATATATCTTGTTTCTTTGGCGGCGTTAATAACTGCTGGTGTGTTAATAAATTTTTGTACTAAAATTTATCAATGCGCTTGCTTTTTTTCTATAATCACTGCTACTTCAGTTTTTTTATCGAACAAGTATGGTTTAAAAAAAGCTTCATTTAGCCTGGCTTTGTCTTTGGTTATCGCTGCTTTGGTTACTTATAATGTCGAATATAAAATACATAATGTAACATATGTAGGCATCATGATGACCTCATTTGTTTCTGTGTTTTTATCTTTTGTAGCTTCTGCTTTGATGTTTGAAAAAACTCAATCAAATGTTCTTGCAAACTCAGCATTAGTAATGTTTTCGGCTTCTTTTATAGATGGGTTTATTATGTCTGGTTATTTTGTAAATAAGCTTAGCGCGTTAAACATAACATCAATCTTTGCTCAAGAAATATTCTTTAAGTCTATTTATTTAACAGTGTTTTTAGTTGCTGCTTATGGAGTCAAGTTGTTAAATAGCAAAGTGAGCAAGGCGTAGTTTCAAAAAAATACTTGAAATGCCTTCTGTAATCGGTTATACTACGACTTAATAAAAATAGAAGAACGAAGGTGGGCTTTGCAAAAGCTCACCTTTTTTAATAACATTTGGAATCTTATGGAAAATAAAATAACCAGTTTAATTGAAGATACAATTAATATGTTGGGCTTTGAGTTGGTGAAGGTAATTGTGCGTGGTTCGGCGACTAAAGTAGTTGAAGTCCTGATTGAGGCTAAAGAGGATAGGGGCATCATGGTTGAAGATTGCCGCTTAGTTAGTAAGAATATATCAGCGATATTAGATGTTGAAGACGCGGTTCCTGGTAAGTACTTTCTAGAGGTTTCTTCTGCTGGAATAGAAAGGCCCTTAACCAAAATTTCTGATTATAAAAAATTCACTGGTCGTGAAGTGAAGATAAAATTGAAAGAAGCTTTAAATAATAGCTACTCTTTTAAAGGAAAAATATTAGGCATAGAAGAAGAGTCTATAAAACTACAATCAAAAAATGTACAGTTATCATTTGCATTCAGTAATATTAAAAGCGGAAAACTAGTGATGACTGACGAAATGTTTAGAGAAGCATTAAAGAAAACGAAATAATTAATATTGATATAAGAGTTAAAAATATGAGCAATGTGGGTAAAGCGGAAATTCTTCAAATAATTGATTCAGTGTCAAGAGAGCGTAATGTTCCTAAGGCAAAGCTAATTGAAGCTATGGAAAGTGCGGTTGAGATGGCTGGGCGTAAAAAATACGGCCAAGAACGTAAGATTATTGCTAAAATCAACGTAAATACTGGCAAGGTTGATTTATTTATGTCTCGGACCGTGGTAAAAGATGCGGAGTCTTTCGAAAATGACATGATCGAAATATTACTTGAGGATGCATTATTAATTAACCAAGATGCAAAAGTTGGCGAAGAGGTTCTGGAACCACTACCACCTATTGAACTTGGGAGAGTTTCAGCCCAGATTGCAAAACAAGTTATAGTTCAACAGGTTGGTGATGCTGAAAGAGAAAATCAGTATGAAGCTTATAAAGAGCGTAAAGGAGATGTGATCAATGGTGTTGTTAAAAGAATTGAAGCGGGCAATATCATAGTTGACCTTGGAAGAGCGGAAGCTTACTTGCATCGCAGCCAGCAGATAAGAGGTGAGAGATATAGTGTTGGTGATAGAGTTAAAGCATATGTTCAAGATGTAAGAAAAGAAAGCAGGGGCGCTCAGATATTTTTATCTAGAACTGATGATAAGTTCCTTGCCAAGCTATTTGAAACAGAAGTGCCAGAGATTTATGATGGAGCTGTTGAAATTAAAGCTTTGTCGAGAGAGCCAGGTTCAAAGGCTAAGGTTGCAGTTTATGCTTCGGACGTGTCCCTAGACCCCGTTAGCTGCTGTGTTGGTGTGCGTGGTAATAGGGTCAGAGCGATCACAGAGCAACTATCTGGTGAAAAAATTGATGTAATTAATTGGGATAAGGATATTGTTCAATTTGCAATTAATGCAATGACTCCTGCAACAATTACTAAAATTGTTTTTAATGAAGAAAAAAGAAAACTCGAAACTATTGTTCCAGAAAGCCAACTTAGCTTAGCTATTGGCAGAAGAGGGCAAAATGTACGTTTAGCATCAAAAATAACGGGTTGGATTATTGACGTTATGACAGAAGAGCAAGAATCAACGCGTCGTAAAGAAGAGTTTACTAATAGCGCGCAATCGTTGATGCAGCATTTAGATATTGACGAAGTAATGGCGCAGTTACTTTCAGTGGAAGGTTTTGGTTCAGTAGAGCAGGTTGCTTATGCTGAAACTAATAATCTAGCTTCAATTGAGGGCTTTAGTGATGAACTTGCTCAAGAGGTCCAAAACAGAGCTTTAACACATCTAGAATCACAAAATGAACAAATTATTGAAGATTTAGAAAAGTTAGGGGTAGAACAAGATTTATTAGATATGCTTGACTTACCTGCTGAATATATATTAAAATTAGCGGAGTTTGGTGTTAAGACGGTTGAAGATTTAGCAGAAGTAACAGAAAATGAAGTTAAATCTGTAGTGCCAGTTTCAATATTACCAAGTGAGCATGCAGCGGAATTAATAAAACTAGCGAAGCAGAAAACGCAAGGTGAAAAATAATTTATAGCAATTAAAGATGTGAGTGTGTTTGATTAAACGCATATAAAATTTTTAGGTTACTATTACTACTAATTTAAATAATTACAAAATACAGAGTAAATGACAGATAAAGAAAAAGAAAATAAGAAAACAAAACTAACATTAGGCAGCACTAAGCTTAGCCTTGGTAGTAAATCATTACATTCGGGTTTATCTCAGTCAAGAAAAGCTTCTGGTGTAGTTGTAGAAGTTAATAGGGGGAAAGCTAACTCTGGTTTGAAGTTATCCTTAAATAAACCTAAAGCAGTTTTAAGTAAATCTGATAAAGAAGTTAGTGACAGAAGGCTTGACGCTTTAAGACGTTTGCAGGATTCTGAAGGTAATAAAAAAGAAGAAATAAGCACTCTATCAAGGTTAGCGGAAATTAATAAATCTGCTGAACCTGAAACAGAGAATGAAAATGCTGGTAATGAGTTGCAAGAAGAAAATTCAGTTGAAAAAGAAAACGTAGACACGCCTCAAGAAGAGTCTTTAACTAAAGAAACGAAACCTAATGTTCCTGAGTCAGCACGGCATAATGACAAAAATGACTCTATTAAGTCAAAAGCTACTCATTTAAAATCTTCAAACGATGCAAAGCCGGAAGAAGAGAAGGTAGTTCCTGCAAAACCCAAAACATCTGAACCAAAAAAAATGAAGAAGTCAGACATTTTAAATATGTTAAATGAAGATGGTGGTCCTAAAAGATCCAGATCTTTGGCTTCAATTAAAAGGGCTCGTGAAAAAGATAGGCGTAAAAATTCAAAGGATTCAGTTAAACAAGATAAAGTATATCGTGAAGTTGTTTTGCCCGAAGTTATTACTGTTGGAGATTTGTCGAATAGAATGTCTGAGCGTGCTGCTGACGTAATTCGTGAATTAATAAAACTTGGTGTAATGGCAACTACTAATCAATCTATTGATGCCGATACTGCTGAACTAGTTGCAACAAGTTTTGGACATACTGTAAAAAGATATAAAGAATCAGATATTGAAAATATCTTAATTGAATCTGAAATAAACGATGTCGACCTTCAGGCGAGAGCTCCTATTGTTACGGTCATGGGACACGTTGACCATGGTAAAACATCACTTCTTGATGCTTTAAAGGAGACGGATATTGTAACAGGAGAGGCTGGTGGAATTACTCAGCACGTTGGGGCGTATACAGTAACTATGAAAGATGGTCGTATTATCACATTTATTGACACTCCTGGTCACGAGGCTTTTACAGAAATGCGTACTCGTGGTGCACAAGTAACGGATATTGTGGTGTTGGTAGTA
>Ga0190278_1012_pt1 | contig 15419 bp, 12 predicted proteins | sample MCH_5Endo_L15_FD_131026 | JGI IMG/M metagenome (GOLD analysis project Ga0190278, IMG submission 131026) | Enriched cells of marine protists from Biology Centre CAS, Ceske Budejovice, Czech Republic - MCH_5Endo_L15 | ecosystem: Environmental > Aquatic > Marine > Unclassified | place: Czech Republic...
AAAGACCGGATTAAGCGCGGCATAAAGCTCGCGAGCAATATCGTATGAGACATTGAGGATCTCTTGTTCTTCAGCATGGGCGGGGCTGGTGAGGCCGGCAAACGCGATGGCTGCGGCTCCAAAGCTACGAAACAGAATGCGGGAAGAACGGAGAAACGCTGTGGAAGTGAAAGACATTTGAGACTCCGTTGCTGAGGAATTACTGCAGCATATCTGTCAGATTATTTCCTAACTGCAATGGGTTGGCGCGCATTGAAGTCTCTCATTCCAAAGTTCGTTCCAAGACAGAAACGGCTGTTCTGCATTTTCTGCAGAACAAAAACGCCGCATCGATACGAGGGCGCAGGTCTCGCATCACAGTCTCAGCATCCTCCCTGCAACCGAGATGCGATTGTGCACAAATTCTGCACAAAAGCCCCCTGAAACTTGCGAGCCCCGCACCACAAAGCTGCAAGTGCGCCGGTCATCTGTCTGTCAAACAACACTGCATATCGGAGACAGGACATGAGGCAGGATTTGATTATTCACGGGGTGCCCGACCGCATTCGGCTGGATGGGTGGTGGCTGGACATGACGACCGAGCCGACATCGCCTGCTCAGCCTCGACCGGCAAAACGCACCTCATTGATGGCATCCTTGCGAATGCGCCATACTGTACCGCTTCTTGCGGCGCTGGTGGTGCTGGCTGATTGGTTGTTCTGGAACCAGCCCGTGGGGATCTCATTTGCGGTCTTTGCACTGGTTCTCTCAGTCGCAATACTGGCCGCAAAACCCCAAAAGCCAACTGTCAAAGAATGGGCCATCGTGACGGCCTTTGCCGTTTTCAGCAATTTGCCAGCCGCGATCGAGCTTCAGTTTCTATCAGTGGTGTTTAGTCTTGCGGGTGTGACCGCCGTTGCCGCCTGGGCCTTTGCGGCGAACACATTGAACGAAGCACTCGTGCTGCGGCTGATGCTGCGCCTCCCGACAGTGGGGGCGACGCTATTGATGCGCGACGCCATACACAACATGCCCGCAACCGGCTACAAAACAAAGGTGCGGCACCAAGCGGCTGCACTCTTGCTACCACTGGTCATGGGCGCAGTGTTTCTGAGCCTGTTGGCAAGCGCCAATCCCGTGCTGGAGGAGTTTCTGGCAGAAATTGATCTGGCCCGTCTTTTTGAGGCACAGTTCTGGTTTCGCTTTCTGTTTTGGGGCGTGGCTGCCTCGTTATTATGGCCCTACCTCAATCTGAGTGAGCGTTGGATGGACACAAGGGCGCGCCAGTTCTTTGTTCAAAAAGAAGGCCCGACCCGGATCACATTTTTCATTAATCCAGTATCGGTTAGTAATTCTCTGTGGTTGTTTAACATACTGTTCCTAATCCAGACTTTCCTGGACATCAGTATTTTGACAGGTGGCGTGTCCCTGCCTGAGGGGATGAATTATGCATCCTATGCCCATCGCGGATCATACCCGCTGGTCGCCACTGCACTTCTTGCCGGTCTCTTTACACTGATCACCCGCAGTATGATCGGTTCTGACAAAACGCTACGATTTCTGGTTTATCTGTGGCTTGGTCAAAACATGTTTCTGGTGGCAACAGCTGCCATCCGGTTGCAGCACTATGTCGACGCTTATGCGCTGACTTATCTGCGGGTTGCAGCGTTCATCTGGATGGCGCTGGTTCTTACCGGGCTGTTGCTGACCGTTTGGCAGGTGCATCGTGGCCTGAGTACCGCGTGGCTGCTACGCCGCTGTTTTTTGGCATTGGTTGCCACCCTCTATGTTTGCGGGTTGGTGAATTTTGCGGAGATCATCGCCAAATACAACCTCACTCACGGCAGCGCTCTTGCGGAACCAGATAGCTACTATATCTGCAGCCTCGGCACCGGCGCCTATCGCGCCATTCTCGAGTTCGAAGCTCGGACGGGCCAAGATCTGTGCAATCGGATGATAGAACTTGATCTCACCCGAACTGAGATCCGCAATTGGCGTGAATGGGGCTATCGAAAGTGGCAAATCCAAGCCTATTATCGGCAGCCGAATTGAAGGACCCGTTTTGATGCCCGCACGCATTCTTGTTGTAGACGATGACCCCGATATCCTCGAGGTGACCGGGTTCGCGGTTGAAAAGGCTGGTTTTGAAACCCTCTTTGCCAGTGATGGTCTGGCCGCAATCAACGCTCAGCAACAGGAAGATCCAAACCTTATCGTGCTGGATATCGGTCTCCCTGAAATGGATGGTTTGGAGGTGTGTCGGGAAATCCGAAAAATCTCCGAAGTGCCCATCCTCTTTCTCACCGCGCGGGACGAAGAGATCGACAGGATCCTTGGGTTGGAACTCGGGGCCGATGATTATCTCACCAAACCCTTCTCCCCCCGTGAGTTGGTGGCCCGAATAAAGGCTATCTTAAAGCGCAGCGTGCCCGCCCCCAAGCCGACAGATGCCGCAGTGATCCACGGCGTATTACATCTGGATGCGGAGCGGCACCAATGCACTTTCAATGACACTTCGGTATCTCTGACGGGATCGGAGTTTCGGCTGCTGGCGACGCTGATGATCCGCCCTGACCATGTGTTGACCAGAGCGCAATTGGTGGACGCACTTTATGGCTATAACATCCACGTCTCTGACCGAACCATAGATAGCCATATCCGCAACATACGTGCCAAGCTGTCTCAGGCGGGATGCGTCGAAGGGATTGTAACCGTTCATGGTGTCGGACTTCGGATGGGCTCATGCCAGCCAAGCTAAACCGGAAATGGCGGCCCCGGTTGTGGACGGTCGTACTGCTGGTCTTGGGCATTGTCCTATGCCTGCCCATTGCGGGGCTCATTCTGTTTCGGTTTTACGACAATCAACTGGTTCAACAAACCGAAGAGAGTCTGCTGACGCAGGCCGCTGTTATGTCTGCCACCTATGCGGAGCTTTACGCGGATGCCGCAGGCTTGGAGCCGCCGAATTGGGGGGCGGTATCACTGGACAATGCGGTTTTTCCGTCGCTGTCGATCAACAGCGCCACGGTTTTGCCTCCGCGCCCGGATGCCACACAAATGAAATCGCCGACTGGCGCGGTCTACCAGACCGTCGCAACACAGCTGACGCGCATTGCCAATGCGGCACAGGCCCGGACTCTGGCAGGCTACCGGTTTCTTGATCCCGACGGCAATGTGATCGCCGGCACCGCCGAAATTGGACGAGCACTGGGACATGTGAATGAAGTCAGCGCAGCCCTTACGGGCAAAACAGTTTCTGTCGCGCGAACCCGTGTCCGCGCCGATAGCCCGCCCGCACTTTACACACTCAGTCGTGGTGCCAGAGTGCGCGTTTTTGTGGCAATGCCTGTCATGGTGGATGAGACCCTGATCGGAGCGGTTTATGTGAGCCGCACTCCAAGCCATATTTTCCGTTTTCTCTACAGTGAACGCGTCAACCTCATGAAAGCCGCCGCTTTTGTGGCTCTGTCCGCGGTACTCATCGGGTATGTGTTCTGGCGTTTCATCACCCGTCCCATCCGTCTTCTGATCCAACGCAGTCACATGGCAGGTCATGGCGACAAAGCCTGGGAGCCACCGGAGCAACTGGGGACGCGCGAAATCGAAGACCTGAGTCACAGTTTCAAGTCGCTCACGCAGCGCCTTCAGAGTAAACAAGACGCGCTGAAGACCTACACAGCACATGTGACTCATGAGCTAAAATCACCGCTCACCGCACTGAAAGGTGCAGCCGAGTTGCTGAGAGATAACGATCTGACCCCGCCGCAAAGGCATCGACTCCTCGATACCGTCGACAAAGGTGGCAAACGCATGGAAGATCTGCTGGCAAACATGCGTGCGTTTAGTCTTGCTGACCAGCAGGCCAACTCTGGGACCTGTTGCCTGAACGACATTTATACGCAGATCACGCAGAACTTTCCGCGTCTGACCATACAAGTTGAAAATGACGATCTGCAACTGCCAGCGGAAGCGAATACACTCACGATCATCCTCACTCATCTTTTGGAGAACGCTCAACAACATGGCGCGAAGAACGTCGTTCTCACAGCGCAGCATACTGGAGACGGAAAGTCGCTGCGCATCGCGGACGACGGCCTCGGTATCAGTGCGGGGAATGCGGATAAAATTCTGCAACCCTTCTTTACCACTCGGCGCGACAGCGGAGGAACGGGGATGGGTCTCAATATTGTAAAAGCCACTGTCGAGGCTATCGGCGGAGAACTCGCCGTTGTCGCCAGCTCAAACGGCGCATGTTTCGAGATCAAATTCGCGTAACGCGAGATGTGCTGTGGCGTGAGCAGCCCCACCCTATAAGACCTCATCACGGTCTCTAATTGCGTCCGCGAAATGACGTCCAATCGGCAACATCATCGGCCGTTGCGACACCGGATCTTCGACAATAGTGCAAGATAGACCAAAGACACGTTGAACCATGGCGGAGGTCAGTACCTCTTTAGGCGGCCCCATCACGTCGATTTTGCCAGCAACCAATGCGGCCAACTGATCACTGTATCGCGCCGCAAGGTTCAGATCGTGCAACACCATCACAATGGTGGTCCCGCGTTTGCGGTTCAGATCGACAAGGAGGTCCAGCACCTCAATCTGATGATTGATATCCAGGTAGGTGGTGGGTTCATCCAGCAGTAATATGCCGGTCTCCTGTGCCAGTGCCATGGCGATCCAGACCTTCTGCCTCTGGCCACCTGAGAGTTCATCAACATCGCGATCTGCCAGTTCCGCGATACCAGTTGCCTCCAACGCATGGGCGACCGCCAAGTCATCATCGGCTGACCACCGCGCCCAAAGGCCCTGATGAGGATGTCTCCCACGTCCAACCAAGTCCAATACTGAGATACCATCGGGAGCGATTGGGGCCTGAGGTAGCAGTCCGAGCTCGCGGGCAAGTTCCTTGGGTGGCATGCGATGAATTGATGCCCCATCCAATAGCACTTGGCCCGTTGTGGGGCGCAGCAAGCGAGACAATGCACGCAGGAGCGTCGACTTGCCACACGCGTTGGCGCCGACAATCGCCGTTATCTTGCCCGGCGGCACATCGAAATCTACCCCGCGCAACACAGAACGCTCGCCGTACTGAGCGTCCAAGCCGGACGCTTTCAGAGGTTTTTGACAGAACCTGTTGTTCAAGCGATGCCCCCTTTGCGATGCATACGGACCAGAAGATAAAGCAGATACGGCGCTCCAAGAACGCCCGTCATAATACCGACGGGATAGCGCGCAGGCAGCAAATGCTGACCGGCAAAATCTGCCAGCAAGACCAGCACAGCCCCAGACAAGGCCGAAATGAGCAGTAGTGGTCCACCCGTTCCTGCGACACGCGACGCGATGGGACGGGCAAGAAAGGCCACAAAGGCAATGGGACCACACACAGCAGTGGCGACTGCGATTGCCCCAACGGCCGATAGCACCACCAGAAGACGCGTGCGTGCTACCGGGACGCCAATGGCGGACGCGGTATCATCGCCCATCTGCAATGCACTAAGGGCGCGACTATGAGAGAGTAACATGGCGGCACAAAGCACCAGCGTGAGCGCAACGGGTGCTGCCTGTGCAAGTGTTGCGCCATTCAACGTCCCGGTTAGCCAACGCAAAGCTTCCTCCAACCGCCAAGCTGGCGCTTTGGACAGCGAATAGGCGGTCACACTTTGCAGCATTGCGGCGATGCCAATGCCGATCAGTATCAACCTACCACCTGCGACCCCGTCACGCCACGCCAGCAGATAGATCAAAAGAGCGACCACAAGCGCCGAAACCACCGCCGCAATCGACACTGATAGGCCAGTCGCGCCCCAGAATACGATTGTAAATACGGCTGCCGCACCCGCTCCAGCGGAAATGCCGATGATATCCGGGCTGGCCAATGGGTTGCGTAACAAAACCTGAAATGCAGCACCGGAAAGACCAAAACTGGCTCCGGCGAGGCACGCCAGAACCGCGCGGGGAAGGCGCAGTTCGCGAACCGTAAAGCTCACCCCTGCGATTTCTTCTCCTAGAATGGCGCGAAACGCCTCTGTTGGCACGGTCATAGACTGGCCGACCAGCAGAGTAGTGATCACACCTACAATCAAGAGCGTTATAAAAACGATGCAACACCGGTAGAGCGAACGGCGCTGTCGATTGCGTTGGTCACGGATGATCTGAACAAGTGCCGGAGGGGATGTGCTTTCTGTCACAACTCACGGATCCTTTTTCGCCGAACAATCGCGATAAATACCGGTGCCCCTAAAAAAGCCGTGACAACCCCCGCCTCCAACTCTGCAGGACGGGCCAGAAGCCGTCCCAGAACATCAGCACATAACAATAACACCGCCCCACTTAGGGCGCTGAGCGGGAGAAGCAGCCTATGATCTACACCGACGATGAGGCGGCACGCATGTGGAACCACAAGACCAACAAATCCGATGGGTCCACAAATCGCGGTCGCTGCCGCCGCCAAAAGAACCGCCCCCAGTGCTGCAATAATGCGCAAGCGCGCCACTCGGGCCCCAAGCATCGTTGCCGCCTCATCCCCAAGCGCCAACATATTAAGACCTTTTGCGCTCAAGAGGGCGAGCAAAAGCCCTGCGCAGAGGAATGGCAGCATCGGCCGAATTGCCTCAAATGTTGCACCACCGACACCCCCGATCTGCCAGAGCTGAATACCACCCGCGATGTCGCCACGCGGCAGAATAATTGCCAACGTCAGCGAAGCCAGCGCGACGGAGGTTGCCGCCCCTGCCAGTGCGAGTTTCAATGGTGTGGCGCCCCCTCTCCCAAGACTACCAACCGCATATACAAACGTTGCTGCAAGAGCAGCACCTGCGCTCGCCGCCCAGAGGAAACCGGTCATAGATTGCAGATTGAACCATGCCACGGCGACAACCACAGCCATGGCTGCGCCTGCGTTCACGCCAAGGATACCTGGGTCAGCCAGCGGATTGCGCGTAAGCCCCTGCATTACCGCACCAGACAATCCAAGCGCTGCGCCCGCCAATGCAGCAAGTACAGTGCGTGGCAGGCGCATCTGCACGACGGCCTGCCCCAAAGTTTCGTTTGATCCAGACACCCCGCCAACGACATCAGCCCAGCTGACATCGCGCGCACCAAACACAAGTGACAGCATTACGGCCAGAACAAGCAGGACCACCACAAGAGGTAGAGCGACCCCGCCGTTCAGTCGCTTACGTTGCTCGGCTGGTGGCTGCTGTTGATTGAGAGCGCCTTGGGCGGAGGTCATTTTACGTTCCGGGCCGCCTGCGCGAGACGCGCGACATAAGTCTCAAGGACCCAGTCGATGGCCAGAGGTGTCGGGTTGGCGCCGGTGCCCATCGGGTCATTGGCCATCAGCACCAATGCGTCATTTGCGATTACCGGCATCCGGGCTGTTAGAGGGTTGCTGCGCAGGCTGTCCAAAAGCTCCTGATCGCCATAAGTCACCGCGATATCGACATCGGTAAAGGTGTCGATGCGCTCCACACTGATTTCACCCGAATAGCGCCCAGCCTCGGTCGCATCCCGCACACTTTGTGGGGACGTCATACCGAGATCTTCGAAAAACTGCACTCGCAGGTCATTGGCAGAATAGAACCGAATTACGCTCAGGTCGCGCGCTCTGAGATGAGTAATGAACATCGCTCGCAGGCCAGCAATCTCGGGGTGTTTAGCTGTCACACTCGCGATTTTCTGTTCGATCTCTGCAATCAGCGCCTCGCCTTCTTGGGCTTGTCCCATCGCAGTAGAGTTCAACCGTATAACCTCACGCATGTGGAACCACAAGACCAACAAATCCGATGGGTCCACAAATCGCGGTCGCTGCCGCCGCCAAAAGAACCGCCCCCAGTGCTGCAATAATGCGCAAGCGCGCCACTCGGGCCCCAAGCATCGTTGCCGCCTCATCCCCAAGCGCCAACATATTAAGACCTTTTGCGCTCAAGAGGGCGAGCAAAAGCCCTGCGCAGAGGAATGGCAGCATCGGCCGAATTGCCTCAAATGTTGCACCACCGACACCCCCGATCTGCCAGAGCTGAATACCACCCGCGATGTCGCCACGCGGCAGAATAATTGCCAACGTCAGCGAAGCCAGCGCGACGGAGGTTGCCGCCCCTGCCAGTGCGAGTTTCAATGGTGTGGCGCCCCCTCTCCCAAGACTACCAACCGCATATACAAACGTTGCTGCAAGAGCAGCACCTGCGCTCGCCGCCCAGAGGAAACCGGTCATAGATTGCAGATTGAACCATGCCACGGCGACAACCACAGCCATGGCTGCGCCTGCGTTCACGCCAAGGATACCTGGGTCAGCCAGCGGATTGCGCGTAAGCCCCTGCATTACCGCACCAGACAATCCAAGCGCTGCGCCCGCCAATGCAGCAAGTACAGTGCGTGGCAGGCGCATCTGCACGACGGCCTGCCCCAAAGTTTCGTTTGATCCAGACACCCCGCCAACGACATCAGCCCAGCTGACATCGCGCGCACCAAACACAAGTGACAGCATTACGGCCAGAACAAGCAGGACCACCACAAGAGGTAGAGCGACCCCGCCGTTCAGTCGCTTACGTTGCTCGGCTGGTGGCTGCTGTTGATTGAGAGCGCCTTGGGCGGAGGTCATTTTACGTTCCGGGCCGCCTGCGCGAGACGCGCGACATAAGTCTCAAGGACCCAGTCGATGGCCAGAGGTGTCGGGTTGGCGCCGGTGCCCATCGGGTCATTGGCCATCAGCACCAATGCGTCATTTGCGATTACCGGCATCCGGGCTGTTAGAGGGTTGCTGCGCAGGCTGTCCAAAAGCTCCTGATCGCCATAAGTCACCGCGATATCGACATCGGTAAAGGTGTCGATGCGCTCCACACTGATTTCACCCGAATAGCGCCCAGCCTCGGTCGCATCCCGCACACTTTGTGGGGACGTCATACCGAGATCTTCGAAAAACTGCACTCGCAGGTCATTGGCAGAATAGAACCGAATTACGCTCAGGTCGCGCGCTCTGAGATGAGTAATGAACATCGCTCGCAGGCCAGCAATCTCGGGGTGTTTAGCTGTCACACTCGCGATTTTCTGTTCGATCTCTGCAATCAGCGCCTCGCCTTCTTGGGCTTGTCCCATCGCAGTAGAGTTCAACCGTATAACCTCACGCCAACTCGTCGCCCATGGTCCCACAGTGTATGCGACAACAGGCGCGATCTTACTCAAGGTGTCGTAATCCGACTGGCTCATTCCTGAGTACGCTGCAAGGATCAGATCAGGTTCTGTGGCTGCGACCGCCTCAAAATCTATCCCATCTCCCTCGTCAAAAAGCGCGGGCATTTCTGCCCCCAGCTCTGCAAGCCGCGCCTCGACCCATGGAAAGACACCATTGGCGTCATCATCGCCAAAACCTACCTTTGCAAAGCCGACAGGAACGACACCAAGGGCCAGCGGAACCTCGTGGTTGCTCCATCCGATTGCTGCGATGCGCGTGGGCTTCTGATTAACCACCGTGGTGCCCAAAGCATGTTCGATCATAACAGGAAATGGCTGCTCATCGCCTTTGGCATGCGCAGTTGTTAGCCACGATGCCGCAACGGCAAAGCAGACCAGCGAGCCGATAGAACGGGCATATTCCTTATAACTGCGCAGCAGTGTCGGCATCATCACTCTCCTCTCAAATGGTACCTCTCGTTGGTCGCATCGACTTTCACGATGTCAGAAACCGGTCAACCAAACCGACGAGAAAAGGCGTGCTTTTCCTTCGTTGCGACGCAACTAACCAGAGAAACTGACCAAAAAAGTCGAATTCTACAATACGCGATCCTCAGCGGTGTTTAGGGAGCAGCGCGAACACGCGCATAGATCACGCTACGCAACGCCTTCCTCTGGGTGCACGCCGCCATTTCAACCCTGCGCACTGGTTCGTGCCGTCAATGTCCGAATATCGGCCAGGCAGCACCACAAACAGAACAACAACAAATGAGTACCCAAGGATGACAAAGCACATGCGCAATACCAGCCGCCTGCGTATGCGGGCCATGATGGCAGGATGCACCGCTTTGATTGCAGTTCCCTCACTTGCATTTGCTCAGGCGGAGCAAACTCCAGTCGTGTTGGACGAAATCAAGGTGCAGGCCGAAGATGATGCCCAGACCTTAGTGGCCAATGAAGTCACATCCGGCTCTGGTCTAGCCACAGACGTACTGGATACCGCCGCAACAGTATCCGTGGTCACGTCCCGGGAAATCCAACAGCGCGGGGCACAGAACATTGAGCAAGTCCTGAACTATACTGCTGCGGTGGTGACGGACTACTATGGTGCGGACAGCCGATTTGACTACTTCCGAATTCGTGGTTTCGATTCATATACTTACCGCGACGGGTTGCGGGTAGGCGCGCCCTTCGGCGGGCTACGTGAAGAGCCCTACGCTTTTGAACGGGTCGAAGTTGTAAAGGGTGGAAACTCGACCACCTTCGGTATTTCAGATCCCGGTGGATCCGTGAATTTTGTCACCAAGACACCCAAGCAAGGCCAGCATGGTGAAGCCTATGTTTCTGTTGGTAGCCACAACAAAAAAGAGGTCGGGTTCGATTTTGGTGACGACCTGAATGAAGAGGGCACGTTGGCCTACCGTCTGGTTGGCCTGGCCCGCGACGCGGATGCAGAGTGGGACTTCTCGCGCGATGACGAAACATACCTCGCTGCGAGCATTGCGTGGCGTCCGACCGCAATGACAAGCTTGGTCTTTGCTTTGGACAACCTGAACCGTGATGGCGTTCCCGGTGGCGGCGGACACCCTCAAGGTACCGATTATGACAGCGGTAGGTATTTTGGCGAGCCCAGCTTCAACTATCGCGGCGTAGATCGCACCACCGCATCGTTGATGTTTGATCACGAGTTCGACAATGGCCTGCAACTCGGCGTCTCGGCACGTTATACAGACAGCGCCTCGGACTTTGGCTACATTTATCTGGATGACCGTGCGAATCCCGGTGGGCCAGACATTGATCGCGCTCTATTCGCCAACGACTCCTCCGGAGAGGATCTCGTTCTGAACGCAAACCTGCAATATGATGCAACCTTTGGCACCGTCAAAAGTCGGACTCTTGTCGGAGTTGAGTATTCAGATAGCACCGACTTCAGCACGTCTTGGTGGGGTCCGGTAAATCCCTATAACGAAGCCACCTTTACCTATGGCGCAGGAACTTACAGCCTTGACGGCTTGGCACCCTATCGTGCTCAGCGAACCGACCAGAGCACAAAAAGCCTGTATTTGCAGGAAGAACTCACCTTTGATGATCGGTTGATTGCAAATCTTGGTCTCCGTTATGACAAGGGCAAGACCACCCAAACCAATATGCAGACCGGCGCTGTGAGCCATGGCGAATACAGTGAAACCACGGTGCGCGCGGGGCTGGTGTATAAAATCACTCCAGACCTTTCGGTATACGGCAGCTATTCGGAATCCGTTGTCCCGGCCGGTCTGACAGTCGAGCCAGAGCGTGGCGATCAATACGAGATCGGTATCAAATATCGCCCGGCTGGTGGTCGAGCGCTGCTAAGCGCGTCGATCTACGACCTGACCAAGTTCAACATGACTGTCACAAATCCAAACACCATGCTGGAAGAAACGATTGGTGAATCCAATGTCCGCGGCATTGATCTCGAAGCAAAGGTCGATCTCTACCGGAACTTCTCCGTTATTGCGGCCTACTCGCACATGGACTCCGAAATTGTTGAGAATGGCACTGGCGGAAACGAAGGCAACGCGCTGCAGTTTGTGCCTGATAGCGTTGGTTCCCTCTGGGTGAACTATACTGTCCCGGGACAGGGCAGCCGCGGTGACATGATCTTTGGTCTGGGCGCGCGCTACACAGGTGCAATGTGGTTCGACAATGCCAATACTCGTCAAGGTGAGTCATTCACCGTGATGGATGCGTCATTCTCTTATGACATTCGCGAGAACACCAATCTGCGTGTCAATGTTACCAACCTGTTTGATGAAAAGCACATCTCAGGCGGCATCGGTGCGAACTGGTATTCCCCTGCCCGCACAATCAGCGCCACGCTGACGCGCACCTGGTAAGGTCATGATCTTGGATCCGACCCCTTGCATGTGGGGTCGGATCACTCTTCAAGGCGGTGCAGCACCAACCGTCGCCAACTCGCCGGGGTGTGCCCCACAACATCGCGAAATACCTTTGTGAAGTGGGACTGATCTGAAAAACCAAGTCGGGCAGCGACTTCCGCAACGCTCAGATCTGACTCTCGAAGCAACATCTGTGCATTGCCGATACGGCGATCTTTTTGCCAACGCACCGGTGTCATCCCTGTGGTGCTTTTGAAAACATGCGAGAACCAGCTTTCTGACAGTCCAACAAGCTGCGCCATTTCTGCAATCGACATGCGTTGTCCGCCACGTTGGTCAAAGCCTCTCTCAAGTTTTCGCATTTGGTGACCCGTCAGGCGTCCGCTTCGGCGCTTTTGCATCGGAAACGCAGGGGCCAATGCTGCCATCACCATCGCACCAGCGAGACTCTCGAAATACAAATCATCATGCGCGGGTTCGGAGATTTCCTCCATCAGGAGATGCGCCAGTGCTTCAACCTGAGCAGAGCCTTCAGTCCCGATGGTCCGGCCAAAGATGTCATCAACCGCATGCTCTCCCAGCGAGGACGCTAAAAACTGCCGCAACCACGCGGCGTCAAAATGCAAATCAAGATGCATAAACTCACTGCCCGCATCGAAGTAACTGCTGATGGGCACCCCCGCAGGTACAAACAGTACCATGGGCAACGGAAACCCGTGACGCGCGGAGATCTCATAACCTTCACTGATACGAACGAAGGACATATCGTCCAGAAACACCATCAGCCTAGGAACATCGGACCAGTAAGACCCGTTCGCACCGGGTTGCCCCTTTGCACGCCAGTGAATTCCAAGCATCCGAGCACAACATCGCCAGCGCGGAGGAACTGTTTTTTCTATTCCCTCGGTTCTGCCTTCAAAGTTTTGCAGCAATCCCATTCAGCCATCTCCATGCTTTGTCCGGACTGCCTGATGGCTGAGCGATGTGGTCAGTGCACGGTTTCAGCAACTGCGGAAACCAGTGTGAAGACGCTGAGGGCGGGCTTTCAGGTAGATATTTCCACTGTAATTAGAGCCCCGGGACAGAGCTGTCTATCGTTGAAATCAGACCCAAGTCCCAGTGTTCTCAACGGAGTGACGCTTAAGGCCGATAATCAGCGTGACAGGGAATATGGCGGCACGAGGTGGAATTAGTTCTAACGACTGACGGCGCAAAGAACCGAGAACCCTGTCTTTTGCCACGTTTTCACGTTTGCCGCCGGAGAAAATGATCCTAACCCAAACCGCATAGGGAAACTTCTGAACCCTTCATCTGCCTTTCCCAAAGGCCCGGGCAGTATCTGCATTCAGATCACGTTTGGATTAAAACTGGCACAATCCAGAGCGTTAAGGCATGGTCGCCTCAGCCAGGCGACAGGAAGCACTGCCTTTTGACGGACGCAAAAAACATAGAGAACGCGATCATGCGTGTGAGCCTCGGCGACCGCGAGGCGTTTTCTTTGCTTTATGATGCGACCTCTGCGAAACTTTTTGGCGTGTGCCTTCGTGTCTTGAATGACAGGGCAGAAGCCGAAGACACGCTCCAGGAGGTTTTTGTGAAGGTTTGGCACAAAGCCGACCAATACAAAGCCAACGGATACAGTCCGATGACCTGGCTGATAACGCTGACGCGGAATACGGCCATTGATCGGTTGCGGTCGAAAAAGGCCGTGAACGTGGACATCGCGGATGTGCATGATCTGTCGGATGGGGCGCCAACACCAGAGGCGGATGCCATTGCTTCATCAGAGAGACAAAGGCTGAACAACTGCCTAGATGAATTGGATGCAGACAGGTCGGACGCGGTGCGCCGGGCGTATCTGGACGGCGACAGCTACAAAGACCTGGCGGCGCGTTACGATGTGCCGCTGAACACGATGAGAACCTGGCTGCGTCGCAGCCTGCTGACCCTGAAGGACTGCCTGAGCCGATGAGCCAAGAAGAAGATCATAACGACGACACGGCCCTGGCCGGTGAGTACGTCCTGAATCTTCTGGAGGATGACGAGCGTGCGGCGTTCGAAGCACGGCTGGTTGCAGAGGCGGCGTTGCGGGACCGCGTGCGCGAATGGGACGAGTCTCTTGTGGACCTCGTCGATGGGGTCTCGCCCGTGCCGCCGCCCCCCATGGTGAAGGACAGGCTCCAGGCAACACTTTTCCCGGAAACGATCAGGCGAAAACGCTCACTCTGGACCTGGCTGACCGGAAGCATCGCTGTGGCGATAATCGTCGGTTTTGTCGTGCTTATGCCTTCGCTTCTGCAGGAGACGGCCTATGAGCCGACCTTCACCGCCAGCGTCGCGGCGGAAGACGGCACGCTTGTCGTTGCGGCCCATTTTATCGCTGAAACGAAAGCGCTTGAGTTGGTGCGCGAAACGGGCGATGCGCGCCCCGGCCGCGTGTTGGAGCTATGGTTGATTGCTGAGGGCTCTGATGCCCCGATGTCTCTTGGGGTGCTCCCTGACGACGCCGAAACGCGCTTCACGCTGTCACCCGACGTGGCACAACAACTGACTAATGGTGTTCTGGCGATCAGCGATGAGCCCTCGGGAGGCTCACCAACAGGTGCGCCGACCGGCGATGTTCTTGCGATAGGTCCCGTGACAAGCCTTTGATTCAATGGGTTGATTCAAGTTTCTCCAAAAAATGTGGATTTTGGTGAAACTTCTTTCTCACACGCCCCGTGTCTTCTCCATCGCAAGGCCACCCGGCCTCGCCTGACAGAGGAGAAAAACCATGACATTCAAGACACTCGTTGCCACATCGACCGCCGCCCTCGCGCTTGCCACTGCGGCTTTCGCGGTGAACCCATCCGTCGGCGGGGCTCCGATGCTCGAAGAGCGCAATATCATCGAGAACGCCGTCAACTCCCCGATCCACACCACGCTGGTTGCCGCGGTGAAAGCCGCCGATCTGGTGGAAACCCTGCAAGGCGAAGGCCCGTTCACCGTGTTCGCGCCCGTTAATGACGCGTTTGCCGCACTTCCCGAAGGAACGGTGGAAACACTTCTGAAGCCCGAGAACAAGGCGATGTTGCAAAAGGTTCTGACGGCTCGCGTGGTGGCCGGAGACTGGTCGTCGGCAGATATCATTGCGGCCGCAAAATCGAGCAGCGACGGTTTCTACCACTTCAATGCTGTCTCTGGTGATGCGCTGTCGGCCAAAGTTATGGGCGGTAATGTCTACATCTTTGACGAAAGCGGCAACGCCAGCTTGGTGACCGTGGCTGATGTGGATCAGTCCAACGGTGTGATCCATGTGGTGAATTCGGTTCTGGTGCCGAAGTAAGGCCGCGCTTACAGACTTGCCTCCTTCCGCGACAAGCGGTGGGAGTGCCTTGCCAAACAGAATTG
>Ga0190278_1013_pt1 | contig 14931 bp, 10 predicted proteins | sample MCH_5Endo_L15_FD_131026 | JGI IMG/M metagenome (GOLD analysis project Ga0190278, IMG submission 131026) | Enriched cells of marine protists from Biology Centre CAS, Ceske Budejovice, Czech Republic - MCH_5Endo_L15 | ecosystem: Environmental > Aquatic > Marine > Unclassified | place: Czech Republic...
CGCGGTGGCCGACCAAATGGTTTATAACGCCGTGCGCAATGCGACTGCGGCTCAACGCGTGTCACTCCAGTCGCGAAACGGGATGCGCAACACGCATCTGGCCAAAGCCATTCAGATCATGCACGACAATATCGAATCCCCGATATCCCCTTCGCTCATCGCGCAGCAACTCTGCATATCCACCCGGCAATTGGAACGTCTATTCGGCAAGTATCTCAACTCCTCTCCCAAGAAATACTTCATGGAGATGCGCTTGGAACGCGCCAGACATCTGCTGCTGCAAAGCGAAGCGTCGATCACCGAAGTAGCGATGGCCTGTGGTTTTGAAAGCCCCGGTCACTTCTCGCGCGTCTACCGCTCCACGTTCGGGGTAACACCGATGCTGCAACGCGACCGGATGAACTAGGCACCGAACGCCTGCATCTGGTGATCTGTTTGCCCCTACATCTCAATACGCCCAATGGCGGCGTTGCAAGCGCCCTCAACCTGTTTTACCACGCCGTTGACCCGCGCCGGAGATAGACCCAGATCGGCGGCAATATCCTTCTGCCGTTCGTCCTTTAGACGACAACGCAAGAATATGTCCTGCTTTCGTTCTGGTTGAGCATTAAGCGCCTTTATCACTTCGCAGAGCGTTTGCTTATCCTCCAGATGCACGCGCCCGCAAATCGGCGTTATCTCTGCCCAACCCGTCACGGCCTCATCATCAAAGTCAGTCGGCAACTCTCGTTTGTGTTTGCGCAGGTAGTCGATAGAGGCATGGCGAACCATTTGTGCGACGTAACATTTCACATTGCTCGGAGCTTGAATTGGTGGCTTTATCATGCATTTCAGGGCGGTATTTTGAAGCACGTCTTCGGCCGCCTCCCTTTGTTTGACGACCTTCAGTGCTTCACAAAGGTGCAGTTTTCGGCGCGCAACCAACTCACGAATGAGCAGTTCGCACACCGGGTCTTGGTGCGAGAGAGACATGGCGAATCCTAGGGTCAAATGGCCGAAAAAGAACGCGGCCGGCTTTCAGAACGGGCGGGAACTGCCTGAGGTAAAATCATCCCTAGGTTGTGTTTTGCTCGATACTCGCTCGCGGCTTCCCGGTCAAATGGTTCCTGTTGCAGTCAACAGTTGTCAGCCAAATATCGCCATGTCTTGTCATCACTCCGCCGCTGTCAGAGCCGTCGGCATCGGCGCGCGCCCGGATATCAGGCTATGCGTAATTTCTTCGGCGCGTCGTGGTAAAATCGACAGCAACGTATCGCTCAGCCCATGGGTTGCCTCGCAGTATCCCTGCAGGAAAAGGCGCGGTTGGAAACCCTCACGCGTCGGCAACTGATAGCTGCGCTCGGCCTCGTCTGCGGTCAACCACGGCGCTAAATCCGACAAGATTGTATCGCCAAGGCGCCGCGTGTATCCGGTGGCCAGAATGACAAGATCGTATCGCTGCCGGGACACGTCACCGTGCTGGCTCAGCGTGAGTTCCACCCCATCGTCCACCGCCAGTGCGGAATGAACCTGCGTATTGCGCCATAGCTTATGCGGCTCGGTACCGGTGACGTCCTGTTCATAAAACACGCCATAGATCTGGTCGATCAGATCGCCGTCGACCACGGCATAATTGGTGTGGGCGTATTCCGCCAGAAAGGCCTCGCGCACGGCCTTGGGGCGGTTGTACATGTCGCTGGTAAAAGCAGAGTCGAAAATCTCATTTACAAAGGGGCTGTCATCCGAGGGTTTCAGCGCCTGTCCACGGAAAATCAAGTCCACATTGGGTTGCGCATGATCGTTGACCAGATCCCAGAAAATCTCAGCGCCGCTTTGCCCACTGCCAATCACGGCAATACGCAATGGATGCTCTGCAGATGCCAGTTTCGGTTTGCATTGGGTCACATAGGACGAACTGTGCAGAACCGCAGAGTTTCGCCGCAAGTCGGCAAAGACCTCTGGAATGTTAGGTGCGCCACCGATGGCCAGAACCAGATCTTTGGTGCGGCGGCGGCTTTCTCTGCCGCTTGCATCCGTCGTCACGACGTCCAGCAGCTCAACAGTGCCACTGCTTCCCTGAACTGGCGCAACCGCCTCAACGCGCTGGTCATAGGCGCAGACATCCTGCATTTGGTCCGCCGCCCATGTGAAGTAGTCGTTGAACTCATGGCGGCTCGGGAAAAAGGTCTTGCGGTTCACGAACCGCTCAATCCGGCCCTTAGCATGGAGATAGCTGAGGAAAGAGAACGGGCTTGCCGGGTTTCGCAGTGTCACCAAGTCCTTGATGAAGGACACCTGCATATCGGAATTATCCAACAGCATGCCGGGATGCCAAGAAAACTCAGGCTTGGCCTCGAGGAACAAGGCGTTGAGCGGTGCGGCACATTCCTGCAGTGCAATCGCAAGGGCGAGGTTCGACGGGCCAAACCCAATCCCAATCATGTCGTAGGGCGTGTGGAGATCTGTCATTTCGTATTTCCTCGGGTCAACATGGCAGAACAGGACAGGCGCAACGGGCGACCCGGGTCTTCTGGATCCGGGCGCGCCCAAAGGCGGGATTTGAAGAAATAGTCACGTTCCAGACGCACAAGCGTCGCGCGCTTATGTGCAAAATCGAAATCTTTCACGCGGGCAAAGCCCGACCGCGTCAGGTTACGGATTTGCTGGTGATGGCTCGCTGCTGGCTCTCCGACCAACGCCTGCGTCCGAGGCTCTGCAAGGAACATGTAGTGCATCAGAGACGGCAGCCATGCGGTGATATAGTCAGCGCCACGGGCGTGCTCTTCGCCGACCAGAACATGCCAGCCGCGATCCCACGCCCCGGCCTCATAATGGGCGCCAATGCGATTTTCGCGCGCCCAATAGAGCTCAAAGTAAAACAGCGGCACCCCATCCAAGCACCCAAACACCGGCATCATATGCGGATCATCAGCCATACGCGCCAAGTAGCCTTGGTGTTCCGCCATCGTGCCGGCCTCGTCAAAGAAAGCGGCTATGCGGGTGTCGTTCATCCAGAGATGAAACAGTGGAAGATCCGCTTCGCGCTCCAATGCGCGCAGGCTGAACACCTGATCGAGCCAAGGGATATATCGGTGATAAAGCGTGCCAGTAGGCTTTGCCGGGCGCAGCGGATGCGCGCCATGCGGACCCGGCATCATCACCTGTGGAAACACTGGTTGTGGCTCGGGGAGCCAGAGGTCCGGCAATTGCCACAAGAGCTCAGGAAAAACACCGAGTGTGTCGCCATCCAGAACCTGAGCACAGCCGGATTTCAGCAGTTGCACCTCACGCGCGCTCCAGAGCGCACGGCCCAGAACCACCAGCACCTCTTCGGTCGCGTGATTGCTCAGAGCTTCGCAGGCCGCAAGCGTCTCATGGTGGGTTGGCACGCCCTCTGAAGCGGGTCTCAGCGCCAGCCGTCCACCACCCAGATGGGCAACCGGCAGGTTGATCTCTCTGCCATTGCCACGAACCTGAACCACATCCCCATGTCGTCGGGCGTGGATTGGCACGGGCTGTGAAGTGAGTGTATCCAGTGACAAATCATCCTCCGTTCGCAATCGCCTGCTCAATCGGGCAGGCTTGCTAAAGGGACGGAGGAAGTCGGCAGAAATTCAGTCACACTTCGCAGAAAATATGAGATTTACACCCGACCTTCTGCGCAGACATCAACTCAAGGCAAACACCCGCTGGATCGCGCGGTTCACAGCCACGGGCAGCACCGACATGTGGTTTTCCCCGCCATAGGTCTCATAGTCTGCGGTTAGGCTCGGATGTTTTGACAGGGCGGCAGCCATCTCTTGTGCGGCGGCAATTGTGCGGGTCTTTGCCTTCTCTTTCAAACGCTCTGCAGCATCGGGGGCTTGGGTCTGAAAGGGGGCCAGGTGATCGCCCTCCCATTCGCCCGCTGACAAATGCACATAGGCTTGCGCCGCACCCGCATCAAATCGAGCCAAATGATCCAGCAGGAAACTCTCCTCCCAGGTGATCGCAGGGCTGGCCGCGATCCAGTGGCTAAAGGCCTTGGGGTTCTGAAACAGCAGCCAGAGCGCAAACAGACCGCCAAAGGAGTGACCAAATAACCCTTGATGCTCTGGATTGACCCGGACCTTGGCGGCCACGAAAGAACGTACATCCTCCAGCAGGAACCGCGCCATTTCGCCGCCGCCGCCGGTGCGCACCTCCTCACCGTCATCCCAGAAGGGCGGGTAGTTTTGCCCCGGTGGCGGGCCGAGGTCCCAGCTTCGACGAAAAGGATCATAGGCATCGTCGGTGGGATAGCCAATCGCTACCAGAACACCCCAGCCAGTGTTGGTTCCCGAAGGGTAACAGGCCTGTGCGCGCATTGCATCGATTGCTGTCGCGATCACCGCATTGCCGTCGGTCATATAGAGAACAGGCCAGCCCTCGGTCGGCGCTTGTCCTGCGGCCTCAGGCGGCACCCAGAGGAAGACACGTCGCACCGCGCCGCTTTCGCGATCTGCAAGGTCGTACCATCTTGCCCCGGCCCATGCCTCGCCCTCGGCTAGCGGTTTGATTTCTGTCACCTGCGACCCTCCTCAATGGCGTTCAGCACGTCCTCTACCAAGGTCTCTGTTTGTTCAAGCCCTGCCGCGATGCGCACCGATCCTGCCGGAGTCCCAAAACGCTGGAACACATTGGCCGCACCAGATAGCCCCAATGCAGCCTGCGCCGGGATCACCAAACTCTCTGGCCCACCCCAGCTCACGCCGACTTTCACCACCCGCAAGGCGTTGGTAAATCGCGCAATATCAACGCTGTCATCCAGGTCAAAGGCGAAGAGCCCGCCATAGCCTGACAGGCAGGCGTTGCCGGGGTTCGCCTCAAAGGCCGGATGACGCACATGTGTCACCGCGGGATGGGCACTCAAGGCGCGTCCCAACGCCAGACCATTTGCACAATGGCGCGCCATCCGCAGGTGCAAGCTGCGCATACCGCGCAGCACCAACCACGCGTCAAAGGGAGACATTTTGCCACCAAGGTAGTGATAAGCCTCATGATTGATCCGGTCCATCAGGGCCTTTGGCCCTGCCACCAGCCCAGCAATGGTGTCGGAATGTCCGGCGAGATATTTGGATGCCGCGTGTACGATGAGGTCGATGCCAAACTCTGCCGGTCGCTGAAACAACGGTGTCGCCCAGCTGTTGTCGATCACCGAGACCACCCCGAGCCTACGTGCTTCGGCCCCTATGGCGCGCAGATCCTGCGTGGTGAAACTCCATGAGGTGGGGCTTTCCAGATAGATCAGGCTGGCACCGGGCAAGGCTGCCAGAACAGCTTCTGTATCGGTGCCATCCACGTAATCGGTGGTAACACCGAATTTTTTCAGCACGCACTCAAACAGGCGGAAGGCGTCGGAATAGAGATTGTTGACAGCCACCACCCGGCTGCCCGCCTCTACAAACGGCAGCACCGCAGATGCAATCGCCGCCATGCCAGAGGCGAAACCACGCGCGGCCTCAACTCCTTCCATACGGGCGATCAGCGCCTCAAGTTCTGCCACAGTGGGATTGTTGCCTCGGGTATAAATGTAGCGATCGGATTGAACTGCAAAGACTGCGGCCATGTCTTCATAGCGATCAAACAGGAAAGAGGACGTCTGGAAAATTGGCACCGAACTGGCACCATGAGGCATCGCGGCCTCAGGTCCAATCAAGGTTTCAGTCAGGCGATCCAGATCGCTCAGGTGCGGGATTTCGTGATCTTTCATGCGAGAACTCCAGAGTTTGAGGGGCGTGGCATGCGCCACAGGATCAGCGCCGCACCGACGCCGGTCAAAAGCGTTGCGGCAGCAAGGCTAAGCGCGAGAGCGTCAAAGCCAAATCGCGGAACCGACCAGATGAGCAGCGGCAAAAGCAACCAACCCAGTGGAGCCAGTGCCAATACAGCAGCGAGCCGCACTCTGAGCGTGGCCTGCAACAGCACTTGCGTGGCGTGCCGCAGGGCGACAGCAGGCAACGACATCGACAACAGGCAGACAGCGGGCACGGCAAGTGCTGTGACGGTCTCGCTACCCGTAAAGAACTGAACGAGCGGTAGCGGTGCCAGCAGCCCTGATATCGCCATCAGTACACCGCCAGAAACGGAGACACCCACGATCCAGAACATCGCGCGGTTCAACCGGAGTAGATTTCCAGCCCCGGCTGCGTGTGACAGCAATGGCTGCGCTCCAAGGCAAAAACCCTCAACCGGAAGGCTCGCCATCAGCCAGAGCCGCAGGGCGATCCCCATCGCCGCCTGCCCTTCTGCCTCCTCAAGCCGGCCTGCCATATGGTACATCACCACAAACACAAGGCTCGTCAGCAAGACCGACCCCGCCTCTGGCAACCCGACACGCAGCACCGGCCAAAGCCACGCCCGCGCCGCAGGGTTGAGGTTGGGGCGCAGACGCAATGCGCCGCGCTGGCGCGCGAAATACCACACATACAGCATCAACGTCGCAAGCTGCGCCAGCACCGTGGCAAGGGCTGCGCCCGAAACGCCAAGCCCCGCGGTAAAGATCAAAAGCGGGTCGAGCAAGATATTGAGACCAAAGCACAGACAAAGCGTCAGTAAGCTAAACCGCGCATTTCCCTCGCCTATCGCTATGAAATCACAAAGGATTTGCACCATGCCCAAAGCGGCGGAAAACGCCATGATCGAAAGGTAGGCCTGCGCAGGAATTGCGACGCCCTCTGCCGCGCCAAGCAGATCCGGCAGCACCCCACGCCCGCTCCAAAGGACACCGGCTAGGATCGTCGCAAGGAGCAGACATAGTCCCATTGCCGCAGAGGCCACCTGCCCGGCTTCGGCTCGTGTCCCCGCGCCGAGCGCGCGCGCGACATGGGTGGCACAGCCTACCCCCAACCCGACCCCAAGCGCCGCAGTCACCCCCGCAAGCGGTAATGCCAGACTGACAGCTGCCAGAGCTTCGGGCCCCAGCTGACCAACAAAATAGGCATCCACCCCCTGATGGGTCGCGTTGATCGTAAGACCTCCGACTGTTGGCAATGCAATCCGCAACAAGGTGCGCCCCAGTAGCGGGCTGCCAAGGTCAATAGGGCTCAGGTGCGGCATGGGAGCAAAATCCAAATATGGGCATCGGGTCGCGCGGCGCGGGTTTCGTCCCAATAGGACGCAAGAGAGGCCCGACAATTCACTCTGGCCCGAGAAAATCTCTCCCGAAGGGTGAATTTCACGCGGCTGCTGACGTCTCAGACCCGATACGTTTTTAATGGGAGAGCCCGATGACGCACCCTGACCCCGAACTCTGGATCTGCGTAAAAAACACCGAGGACCGCTGGTCGATCTGGCCCGCCGCGCTTCCGGTGCCTGCAGGTTGGCAGGCACAAGGCGCACCCGAATGTCACGCCGATTGCCTTGCGAGGGTGGAGCAGAACTGGCGGGATCCCCGCCCTGCTGCGCTGAACGAGGCTATGGCATGACGACGGATACCACCCTCCCCCACACGCATGATGCACTCTCGCACGCGGAGGCGCAGATTTGCGCCCATGATCAAGTGGGGCAACTGGCGCCTTTTGTGATCCAGCGCCTGCGTCTCGCCATTGATCCTCGGTGGAGTGTCGCCGATATTTGCCGCGCTGCCACGGAGATGATTGCGAATAATCCGGTTTTTGCCGCCCGTCTGGTCCGCCAGGCCGGGGGCGCCTTTCGGCGCACGGAGACTGCCTCTCATCAGATCGCGGTGAGCGAAGTCCCGATAGAGGAGTTTGAAACCACCCTTGCGAAGGCGCGTTTCTCTCTCGACACGGGACCGTTGGCCGCCGTTTACGTCGGCAGTGGTGAAGCAGGCAGCCTCCTCGGCGTCGCCTTACACCCGGTTCTGGCGGATCGGGGTGTCCTTAATCAAATTGCTGCCCGTTTTGCGCAGGCTTTAACCCAAGAAAGCACGTCTTCGGAAGATCTGCCGAAACCGATCCCCGTATCAACCGCGACAGAACGCAAGCGCCTCGAACACTGGCGTAAGCTGCTGCAAGACCCGGAGATCCTGAATGTCCGCTTGCCACAGCGTTATAACGGCAAAGAAGGTACTGCCCGCGGCTATACAAAGCTCTCAATTGACGCCGAGACCCTCTCCACGTTTGGGATTGACGCCACCACGGCGGAAACCGCGATAGCTACTGCGCTTGGCATCGTGCTGATGCGCTACAGCAGTCAAAGCCGCCTGCGCTTTGCGCTTGGAGAGACCCGCCCCTTCAGCCAGCGCCGTAGCGAGGACCTCCTGCCGCTTTGTCTTGCGCTAAACCCTTATGCATCATTCCCCTCAGCGCTGCGCCATACAGCCGACGCAATATCAGAGGCGCGCGCGCGGACCCTTTCGTCTGCGCAACTGGTACAGGACATGTTGCGCAGGGATGGGGCAGATCGTCACGTCATGGGGACCGTCACGCTGCATGTCGTGGGTGATCAATCCCTGCCAGAGGGGCTGCACCGCCTTGATCCGCCGCAGCCTGCCACACAGGGCGAATGTCTACTGATTGCGCAACGGCACCAGGACGGCGGTCTCACTTTACACGCCAATTACGCTCGTGGCCTGTTCGAACCCGCGCTTATCGAGCGGCTGCTCACCCATCTGGCGCGGGTTTTGTGCACCGGCCTCAAAGAGCCTGAACTCCCGGTGGCGCGCATTCCACTTCTTATGGAGGATGAGCTTGACCACCTCTCTGCGCCTTATGCAGACGACGCGGAGAACGATGCCCGTCCGGTTCATGACCTGATCGCAGACCATGCGCGCCTGACACCGGAAAAAACGGCACTGATTTCAGACGGTGAGTCCTGGAGCCACGATCGCCTGAACCGCAGCGCCAATCAATTGGCTCATCACCTCATCGCGCGCGGTGTGCGCGCCGAAGTTCCAGTGGCGATTATGGTGGAACGCGGGATCGACGCTGTGATGGCGATCCTCGCCGCGCTGAAGGCGGGTGGGGCCTATATTCCAGTCGAACCAGACCACCCGGAGAGCCGCAATCACCATATTTTGACGGATGCGGGTGTCGCTGTTGTGGTGACCCGTCGCTGCTATCTGAACCGCCTCCCGCAGGGGATCGCGGCACATGTCTTGTGCCTTGATGATGAACCCGGCGCGGAGCAGCCCGAACATAATCCCGAGGTCACCATCCACCGCGATCAAATCGCCTATATCATGTATACCTCCGGCTCCACCGGCAAACCCAAGGGGGTCGCGGTGGAACACGGCCCGCTGAGTGACCACCTGCAAGACACCGCTCGTGTCTACGAAATGAGCGCCGAGAGCCGAGAACTGCCTTTCTTGCCGTTTTCTTCTGACGGTGGTCACGAACGCTGGATGAACCCGCTGATGATGGGCGGTTCAGCAGTGATCCCCCATGGCCCGCTTTGGACACCTGAGCAAACCTTGGCCGCGATGCGAACTCATGGCTGCAACAATGCCTCGATCCCGACGACATACCTGCAGCAACTGGCCGAATGGGCGCGCGAAACTGGCGAAGCTCCGGATATGCGGCTTTACTCCTTTGGCGGTGAAGGGCTCGCTCAAAGCACCTTTGATCTGCTGTCAGATGAACTGCGCGCGCCCCTTTTGATCAATGGTTACGGACCAACAGAGACCATTATGACGCCGATGGTCTGGAAGGTGCGGGCGGGCACTAAATTCGAGGGTGCCTATGCCCCTCTAGGGCGCGCTGTGGGGCACCGCCGCGCCTATGTGCTTGATGCAAACATGATGCCCTGCCCGATCGGTGTCGTGGGTGAGATCCATCTCGGTGGCGAAGGTGTTGCCCGCGGCTATATAAACCGCCCCGGCACCACCGCAGAGCGGTTCATTCCCGATCCATTTGCACCCGATCTGGACGGACGTGAAGCTGCGCGTCTTTACAAATCCGGCGATCTTGGTCGCTGGCGTGAGGATGGCACCATCGAGTTTCTGGGCCGCGTCGACCTGCAGGTCAAACTCAACGGGTATCGCATTGAGCCCGGTGAAATAGAGGCCGCATTGTTGGAACAGACAGATGTCTCTGAAGCTCTGGTGCTGTTGCGCGAAGATGACGGGCACAAACGTCTGGTCGGCTATGTGGTCGCGCCGCCTCAGGTGCGGGAAGAAGATCTGATGCGGGCGTTGGAAGCGCGACTGCCTCGCCACATGCTCCCTGCAGCGATTGTGGTACTGGACCGGATGCCGACCAACCCCAATGCCAAACTTGACCGCACCGCCCTGCCCTTACCCGGAACGCGCCAGAACGCCACCAAAAATGTGGCACCAGAAGGCGAGACCGAGACCACCATGCTCAGGATTTGGCGCACGCAGATCGGCAATTCAGCGCTTGGCGTCACCGATGACTTTTTTGCGTGTGGTGGCAAATCCCTGATTGCGCTCAAGGTGATTGCCGAGATGCGCAAGCACTGGCCAGCAACGCCGTTGACCATCGCCGATCTGTTTGATGCGCCCACTGTGCGGCAATTGGCCGCGCGGATCGCAACAGGGCGTTCCACAGGACGGCAGGCCATTGCACTGCGCGGCACCGGCCATCGGCCGATGCTTTATTGTTTTCCGGGGCTTTTGGTTTCCACCCGCGAATACATGCGCCTCACCGCTGCATTGGACGCGGATCAGCCTGTCACGGGTTTTCTCTGCCATTCACTCAACGAGGAAAAGCGCCTCAATGTCTCGGTACCGGAGGTTGTCGCGGACTACGTTGACCATATTCGCCGCGAGAGCAAAGGGCGCCCTTGTGCTTTCCTTGGCTGGAGTTGGGGTGGTCTTCTTGCTTGGGAAGCGGCCCGTCAATTGCACGATGACGTCGATATTCAAATGGTAGGAATGGTGGATGTCTGCGATCTGGGTCGCGATTTTGCGCCGAGCGCAGTGCCAGAGTTCGCCCCCGGCGAACGGGAGCAACTGGAGGTGGACCTGCGGCGCTGGCTGGCTCAGACCCAGATGCGCGCGCAGTGGGATGCGCTGATCGATGTGATGGATGATCTGTGTTACGCGCAATTCCTGCGCTTTATCGGCAATGAGGCCGACCCTTTACCCATTGATGGGCCAGAGGTGTCGAGCCGAGAGCATACCTTTTGGGTACTGATCGACAACGCATTGGTATTTCGGCGCTATCAAGTGTCGCGCTTGGATATCCCGGTGCGTTCTTACAGTGCCGGAGACAGTCTGAGCCGCGGCCTCAATCTGGTGGACTGGCGGCGCTACTCCCCGCGTGCGTCAGCGGCCACGGTGGTGCCAGGAACCAACCACCTGCACATCATTGGCGATCAGATGTTCCACGCACAATTCCGCACAGATCTGGACCAAGCATTCGATTTGTGATGTCGCTAATTCAGCGGGCCTTAGTCTCTGGGCTCGCTGAATTACGATTGGCCCCAAAACGCCATCGAACATGCGAGTTCTGCCTCTAACCACGCCCGAAATACCTTTACCGCTGGATTGCGCGCAGCATGGGGGGCGACGGCAAACCAATACGTGGCCTTTGTGTCGGCGCGATGGGCTATAGGAGCGGCAACCTGCCCCCGCTCCAGCGCGTCGCACGCCAGAGTTTCCCATGCCATAAACACACCCTGCCCGGTCATTGCCGCATCAAGGCAGAGCGAGGAATCCGCAAACGTCGGTCCGGCAGGGATTTCCCGCTCCGCCAATCCAATGTGCGCAAGCCAGGGGGCCCAGCCATAGAGCCGCGCATCCTCCCGGATCACTGGAAAACGAAACAGATCTTCTGGTGCACGGATCTGCGCTGCGATCTCAGGCGCGCAAACCGGAAACACCCGCTGCACCAACAGCGGCGTCGCCTCTGCGCCCAGAGGACCGCTTTCGCTGACCCGGATACCGATATCGACGTCAGAGGTATTCAGATCAATCACATCCGCGGTGGGTATAACGCTGAGCCGGATGTGCGGATTGGTGTCATTGAAGCGCCGCAGCCGCCAGATCAACCATCGGCTGGCAAAGATCGGTGCCACCGTCAGCGTCAGCGCATCACCCTGCCGATTTCTCACCTCGCTCAATACGCCAGACAGCTCTGCCATGGCGGCGGTCAGCCGGGGGGCGATCCGCGTGCAAATCTCTGTTGGGTGCAGACCCTTTGAGGTCCGGTGAAACAGCACCTGCCCCAAAATCTCTTCGGCCTTACCAAGGCGCTGGCTCAGCGCGCCGGGTGTGACGCCTAACTCCTCAGCGGCTGCGCGCAGGGTGCCATGGCGCGCGATTGCCTCGATGGTGCGTAACGCAGAGAGGGGAACGCTGTTCAAATTTTGCATTTAGATAATCTAAACACTGATCTTCGCGAAGTCGATAGCCATACATGCGCTTCTGAGACAGCATAGACGCATGACACAGGTTTCTTTCTTCCGTTTTATGGCCCTCTGGTTGAGATGCAAAACGCGCATAAAAGCCTGCCCGAGCAGGTCAATTTATGATCGTGATCCCCTGTCGCACCCGGACATTGCTCGGATGAGCGAACGCGAAAAAGCCGACTTGCCGTTTTGCCCTGAACGCATCCTCAGGGATTAAATGCAAATGGCCCCCGGCTTTGCACCGGAGGCCTTTGTCCCAGCAGGGCTGGAATTAGAATTTGCGGCTCAGCGCTAAGGTAAGCTCACGCCCTTCGCCACTGATACAGCCGTAAGAAACGGTTTCACATGTGGCCGCATAATCCTTGTCAAAGAGATTGGTCACGCCAAGCGAAACTCGATAATCATCCCATGCGTAGCTGACAGAGACATCCGCGAGGATGTAGTCATCGACTTTGCGGCTGTTGGCATTGTCGCCCCAGCTCTCACCGACATAGCGCACACCACCGCCCAATTTCAGCCCTTCAAGACGCCCGGCAAAAGCGTAATCCAGCCAGAGCGACGCGAGATGTTCAGGCACTTTGGCAGCAGCATTGTCCTTGTCGCCGTTATTGGACTCGGTGATCTTTGCATCAATGTAGGAGTAGCTGAAGATCGCCGCCAGTTGCTCAGTCAACTGACCGCGCGCTTCCAGTTCCAACCCTCTGTGCCGGACCTCACCGGTTTGCACCTGAAAATTCGGATTTAAGGGATCAGCGGTCAGAACGTTGGTCTTGGTCACGTCAAACACCGCCGCCGACAGCATCAGGTTGCGACCCACCGGATAATAACGCAGGCCAACCTCGAACTGTTCACTCTCGGTTGGTTTGAAGGCAGTTCCGTCAAAGCTGCTGCCGATATTTGTCGTGAACCCTTCGGCATAGGAGGCAAACGGCACATAGCCATTGCCAAGATCCCAAGTTGCCCCAAGTGACATGGTCAGAGCATCATCATCTTGCGTACTGGTGGTATTGGTGAGGCGATTTTCGGTCTCGGTTTCAACCCATGATTTGCGCAGACCCGCTGTCAGGGTGACGCCATTCTCAAACCGTGTGTGGTTTTGCACATAGAGGCCAGTTTGATCTTCGGTGGTCTTGCGGTCGATGTAGTTTCCCGGATCACTGACACCAAAACCATAGCTCGGGTTGGTCACATCAATCAGGTAGCCCGCGCCGAAACCTTGGGTGCCATCCACAATCTGACGGGTATAATCGAGCCCTGCGACCAGAGTGTTTTCAGCGGCACCCAAAGTCGCGCGATATTCGACCTGCGTGTCCACCGCAAAAGTCGATGCCGTTTCAAACACAGTGAAATCGTAAAACTGCATCTGAGTGGCGCTGGCCATACCGCTATAATAGAGGTGGCGATAGGTCGTATCCTGCTCGCTGTAGCGCAGGTTCTGACGCAGGGTCAGTTGGCTGTTCACCTCATGGCGCGCCTGATAACCGATGGACCAGCCTTCGGTATCAAACTGGTTGAAGTCGTGCTGACTGTCGACAAAGCTCTCCGGCAAAGCACCAAAGCTCGCATCATAGTCTTCGCCTGCGACAGGCAGGAACATATTTGGCGCAAGGTTATCTTCCTGATAGTGCCCGAGGAACGTCACTTCGGTGCGATCAGTCGGCGCCCACGTCACACCAAAGGCACCGAGCAGCCGGTCATCCTGTGCGTCCTCCACCTCATTGCCGCCATTGCGCATGAGCCCCGTCAAGCGCCAGGCAAGGGTTCCCGCGGCATTGCTATTGCCCAGATCAATCGCCGCCTGTGCGGTGTTATGGGAGCCATATTGCAAGCGCCCTTCGGCGAATGTTTCAAATCGCGGACGTTTGCTGACGATATTGACCATCCCGCCAGCCTCGCCGGGGCCATACATTACACCGGTCGGGCCACGCAGCACATCAATGCGTTCCACCATCCAAGGGTCGGTTTTAAAACCCGAAAAATTGATGCTCTTCTGGATCAGCCCATCGCGGTAGATACCCTTCGATCCGGTGTCAAAACCACGGATGGTGAATTGATCGTAACGGTCATCCACTCCCCAGTTGGAGGCACTGACACCCGGCGTATAGGCGAGTGCGTCCTCAATCTGCACAGGCGCACGGTCGGCGATTTCCTGTGCGGTGACCACAGAAACCAAACGCGGAACCTCTACGAGTGAGACCCCGCCCTTGAAACCTGCGGTGGTTTCTTCGGCTGTGTATCCGGTGCCACCCGACAGTGGCGAGGCCTCGTCAGCGCCCGTCACGACGATAGGCTGCAGTTCAGTTGGCGTGTCCTGCGCAAAGGCAGCGCTGCTTAGCAAAGTGGTGCCCATAAACAGCACCAGTTTGGAAACGCGCGGGCGGGCGCGGGCGATAGAATTATCTGTCATTGCGATCCAGTCTCAATCAAGCCGACTGGGTGTCTCCGCAACAAGGTCGCAAGAGTGGGAGAGTACCGGGCCAGTGGCAGTTGCATTTCAGGGCACACATGCCCTCAGGACTGCCTTGGTGGGATATCGATTCCGCGCCTCGGTTGAGCCGGTGCAGATTGAGGACGCACTCGCCTATACGCCGGGTGTCAGTGCCTCCAACTGGGGAGTGGATGACCGTTACGATCAATTCACCATCCGTGGTTTTGACA
>Ga0190278_1014_pt1 | contig 14661 bp, 14 predicted proteins | sample MCH_5Endo_L15_FD_131026 | JGI IMG/M metagenome (GOLD analysis project Ga0190278, IMG submission 131026) | Enriched cells of marine protists from Biology Centre CAS, Ceske Budejovice, Czech Republic - MCH_5Endo_L15 | ecosystem: Environmental > Aquatic > Marine > Unclassified | place: Czech Republic...
ATAAGTTATTAACCCAATTATCAAGCTTGCAGCAGCAACATAGCCATTAGAGTTATTACGCAAATTAAGAGTTACAAAACAACATGCGACAAGACTCATAACCATCAACCCTAAAGGTTTTAATATCTGTTTATAATAGTAAACCTGATACTTCTCAACATTTAAACCCGTTTTTTTAAATTTTTTAATAGAATTCTTCAAATTCCATAGACCAATTAACCTAGGGGGGTCAAAGCGAGTTTTTAGACTCTCCACCACTAATCCCGTTGGTATGACTAGTTTTTGTATAATCTGAGTGTTTTTTTCTTTACCAGACTTAATGTTATAGTTAATCGAGGCATTGTTGATTCTATACACACCTTCATCTAAAATCGCTTCATCTGCATCAATTCTTGCTAAGAAATTATTGTTTAAATCAGTACGAATTATTGTCACCTTACCCAATTTCTTTTTCTCAATATCAATATATTTCACCTGTACAATACGATTTTCATTATCAAAACGCTCTGAGAAAAACACACCCGACTGAAAAACAATCACGCTAAGATCATCTTCGCCAGATATACGATCATCTAGGTTTTTATATTTTGCTAAAAAATATGGGCTTAGTGAGCCGTTCACTGACATTAAAACTAATCCAAAAATTAGAGATAATAGTACCGGAATAACAAAAACACGACCTATTGGTATGCCGCTACTAATAATAATCAGCAATTCATTATTCGACCTAACTGCCTGAATAAATGCCACTGTAGCAACAAGACTTACAATTATCGTGACTTCATTAAAGATATACGGAGCTTTAAATAATACAAGAGACCAAAACTCTTTAATGTGCAAGTTATAATTTTTAAAAGTTTGTAATGCATCAAATACATTAGCTATTATTATTATGCCCAAAACAACAATGGAGGTAAGTAAAAACATCTTGCAAAATAAGCGCGCTAAATAAAGCGTTAAAATAGAACGAATTGACATTAATCTGATTCCTTTTTGCTATTAATCTTTTTATTTTCAACACGACGATAGAATTTCTTCACTTCTTCAAGAGAATAATCTCCACTATACTCATAGCCTAGTTTCATAATTTTTAATAAATATGTATTAATTTGCTCTGATTGATCTGGCACATTTGTTACCTTATCATTTTGTGAGGAAGGGGTTAAATCATCATCTAATGACAAGTGCGACATTAGTTCCTGACGGCTATCTTGCAAAACCCCTTTCAATTGGCGGATCTTTGCAATTATAGCTTTTAAATCTTCAGGCTTTAATATAAATACACTTATAATAAAAACTACAAATAATTCTATAAACGACATAAATAATACTAGATTTTTATAACAAAGCTGGCGTCCAACTAGCAGATATAGTAAATTAAAGCACCGCTATTTTCTAGGAAATATTTTTTTATTAGTCAAATCATAGAATGGCAATATTTTGTTTTGATTTACTACAACCTATGTATAGGTATAATCAAACTATCACTTAATTACAATAAATAATAATAAATTGAGTAATTTATTTTAAATTGCGATGACTATGACAGCAAATCAAAATAAAGTTTTGTAATGAATTGATCAGTTTTTTAACCTTAGATGGACTAGCATCATAAGGCACAGGCTACTCATAAAATTAAAAAAACTGCGATGAAAAAAGAGCCCTAAATTATAAGGACTCTTTAATTCTTTTAAATCAAACTCTCGATGCTTTTATACAACATATAATCGTTATAAATAGCTATAGCATTTGTTAAGATGCTGGAGTTTCAGCGGCTTCAGATTCTTCAGACTCTTCTGATTTACCCTTCTTACCTATTATTGAAGCAATAACAAATTTTGGATCATTAAGTAGCTTCGCCCCTTCTGGTAATATAACAGAACTAGCCTTAATAGATTCTCCAATTTTTAATTTTGCAATATCAACTTCTATTGAACGAGGTAAACTTTTCACCGGGCAAAGAATATTTAAAGTTCTTTTTGCAATGTTAAAATAACCACCTCTTTTCAAACCAATAGAAACATCTCTATTAGTGTAAACTACAGGGACTTCCATTTTTTGTTCTTTCTTTTCAACAAAAACAAAGTCAACATGTCTTACTATTTCTGTAATTGGGTGTAGCTGAATTGCCTTTGGTAACACTCTATGTTTTTTACCGTCTACTTCTAGATCAAATTGTTGTGATAAAAACATAGGTTTTCTATAATATTTAGTAATTTCTCTTTCTTCAACAGAAAATGACATAGGCTTTTTACCAGCACCATATACTACTACTGGCACAAGACCTTTCCTTCTTAATTCTCTTGAAAAACCAGTTCCAGACTCACTACGTTCCTTAGTTGCAAGCGTTATAACTTCACTCATGATAATTACATCTCCAAAATTTTCTGTATTTTGATATTAATTCACAAATTAACTTTTTCTTTTACTTCAAAGTCAATACGGAATTTTTTTAACTTTTGCAATATAGCCGCATTATGCATAATATTCAAGAATAATTTGATTTTTTTTACATTTAATAGTATTTAATTAAAAAAATATATATAAATCCTTGAAAATAAAGAGTATTATATGAATCTATAAAAATTCATATTACAAATATTCAAAATTACTAAAATCATGAAGCAAGACGAAGACTATAAGTTTAAAGATAGTATAATCAGCACCCAAGAACTTGGCTCAGAAAATGAGCGTAGGATAGAAGACAAATTTGGCATGGCCGAGAAGCAAAAATTATATATAAAAGGTGATATATTTTCAACGCTTTTTATGGTAATGTTTTTAGTATTAATGGCTATTTTAGCAAATTTTTTTAATTAAAATTATTTAAAGCAGGTTTTTAAAAATGGCAATATTTAGCCTAGTATTTCTAAAAGTTCTTTCATCTTTACTAAGCGTTGGCATGGGTTTTTTAGCTGGAAAATATTCAAATGTCGAGCGTGATAGCATTGCCTCATTTTTGTTTTATTTTGTTGCACCAGTAGTTTTTTTTGCAATACCTACTAATGCAAAATTAACTGTAACCTCATTGGGAATAACAGTACTCGCATTTACGTTATGCAGTCTGTTGAGCGTGTTTTGTTACTGGCTATATGGAAAAATTTGGCAGGATGAGCATCGGAACATCTTAGCTTTATCTTCTGGCACGGGAAATAGTGGGTATGTAGTATTACCAATTGCGACAGCTTTATTCGATGACTACACCTTAAGTATTTATGCGCTTGGGCTGATGGGAATTGCAATATACGAAGCTTCAGTTGGGTGTTATTATTGCGCCATGCGAACTGGAAACTTTAAAGAAAGCGCTATGAAAGTAGTTCGACTTCCAATCTTAAATGCTTTCTTTTTTGGCTGCGCGATGAGCCTGATGGGCTTTAATCTTCCTGGTTTTTTGGATGAGTTCACTAATGATATGAAGTCAGTATATTCTATCTTAGGCATGGTAACAATAGGTCTTGCACTATCAAGAGTCAATGAATTTGAGTTCGATTGGAAATTTATTGGTGCAGCGTTTAGTAGTAAATTTGTTTTTTATCCTATTGTGTTTAATGTTTTTATTGCACTGGATAGATTTATTTTTGGCTGGCTAAACTACAGCTACTATAACGCTTTGCAGCTATTATGTATCGCTCCTCTTGCAACAAATACTATCGTCATTGCGTCACTATATAAAATATATCCCGAAAAAATGGCTACTGCAGTATTGATTTCTTTGGTCTTTGTTTTAATATATATGCCAATAATGGCGACTTTATTTTTAACAAATATACAAATATCTTAAATTTATAATTCTTATGACTCAATCAACTAAACAAACCAATGTACTGATAATTGGCTCGGGCCCAGCGGGTTTAAGCGCTGCAATCTATGCTGCTAGAGCTTCATTAAAACCTATATTAATTCACGGAATGCAACCTGGTGGTCAGTTGACGATTACTACTGATGTAGAAAATTATCCCGGCTTTGCTGATATTATACAAGGACCATGGTTAATGCAAGAAATGGAAAAGCAAGCTGAAAAGGTTGGCACAGAATTAGTCCATGACTATGTTGAAAAAGTTGATTTGGGTAGCAAGCCATACAAAGCCTACACCTCTTCAGGGGATGTTTATGAAGCAAAAACAATAATTATCTCAACTGGGGCACAAGCGAAATGGCTGGGCCTTGAGTCGGAAAAAGAATTTCAAGGATTTGGTGTATCTGGTTGCGCAACATGCGATGGTTTTTTCTTTAAAAATAAAGAGGTCGTAGTCATTGGCGGAGGAAATACCGCCGTTGAAGAAGCAATGTATTTAACTAATCATGCTAAGAAAGTTTATTTAGTTCATAGGCGTGATTCTCTAAGGGCTGAAAAAATACTACAGCAACGCATGTTTGAAAATGATAAAATTGAAGTAATATGGAACCACGAGCTTGAAGAAATAGTTGGGACAAAAGACCCTAAATCAGTTACAGGCGTTAGGCTAAAAAGCACCCAGGGTGATAGCTTTAAAGAAATAGAATGCGAAGGAGTATTCATTGCTATCGGTCACAAGCCTAATACTGATTTATTCAAAGGTAAATTGGATATGGATGATGAAGGTTATATAATCACAAAATCAGATTCAACTCAAACTAATATTGATGGAGTATATGCAGCTGGGGATGTTCAAGATAAAATATATCGTCAGGCTGTAACCGCAGCTGGAACTGGGTGCATGGCAGCACTAGAGGCTGACAAATATTTACGCGAAGAAGGCTAAGCAGATCTTATGCATGATACAAAACTAGAGGATAGCTTAATACGCAAGCAACCAGCTAATATCAATGCTGAACAAATGTTATTAGGGGCTGTTTTAATTAACAATAATAGCCTTGAACAAGTAAATGAGTTTTTACGCAGCGAACATTTTTTCGAAGTTTTACATCAGAAAATATTTCATGCTATCACAATTTTAGTAGAAAAAGGTCTTTCAGCAACTCCCATAACTATACGCTCAATGCTTGAAAAAGAACCTTTGTACCAAGAAGCTGGCGGTAATGAATATATTGTAAAGCTTACTACTATCGCAATGGTTATTATTAACGTAAATGATTACGGTAAAATAATCTACGACTTAGCTTTAAAGCGTAATTTAATAACTATTGGCGAGTCAATTGTTAATGATGCGTATAATTCTACTCTAGAACAAGAAGCTCCTTTGCAGCTAGAAAGTGCAGAAAGCAAGCTTTATGCGCTGGCAAGTCAGGGGTTAAACGAAAAAAGCTTTGTGCAAATGCTGCATCCGGTAAACGAATCAATCGACAGCATTAACCGAGCAATGAAGACTACTGGGCACGTTACTGGAATTTCAACTGGGTTGCTTGACCTCGACCATAAGCTATCTGGTTTTCAAAATTCTGATTTAGTCATTATTGCAGGGCGACCTTCGATGGGTAAGACTGCATTTGCTATTAATTTTGCTTTTAATGCTTGCATGGCTTTAAAACGATTAGCCAAAGATGATGAAAAGCCAGGTGCAGTTGGATTTTTCTCTCTTGAAATGTCTTCTGAACAGCTGGCTACCAGGCTTCTGTCGATGATGGCGCGTATAGACAGCACTCAGCTGCGTAGTGGTAAAATTAGCGAAGAGCACTATAACGATTTAAGAAAAAGTGCTTCTGAATTATCTGAAATGCCATTCTTTATTGATGATACTCCGGCTTTATCAATATCTGCAGTGAGAGCTAGAGCTCGTAAGCTCAAAAGAAAGCATAATTTAAGTATCATTTTTATCGATTATCTGCAACTATTAAGAGCCTCAAGTAATCATAATAATAGAGTGCTAGAAGTTTCTGAAATAACTCAGGGACTGAAGGCTTTAGCAAAAGAACTGAACATACCAGTCATTGCTTTATCACAGCTTTCAAGAGCAGTTGAGCAAAGAGAAGATAAAAGACCTATGCTTTCGGACTTACGTGAATCTGGATCTATTGAGCAAGATGCTGATTTGGTTATGTTTTTGTACCGCGAAGAATATTACTTAAAAAGAAAAGAACCTAACCCTAGTGATGCAAAATATTCCGAGTGGCAAGAGCAACTTGACAAAGCTCATAACGTTGCTGAGATATTGGTAGCAAAGCACCGTAATGGCTCTGTTGGAAATGTGCCGTTATTTTACGAAGACCGCTACTCAACGGTTGGTAATCTTGAACGAAATAATAATTATATGGATAGTAATGATTAAAGTAAAACCTTTTATCTTTGGAGTTGCAGGAACTGAATTAACCCCAAAAGAAATCAAGATATTTGAACAACACCCTTGCGAAGGATTCATATTATTTACTCGCAATATCGCATCCAAAAATCAACTTAAAGCCCTAACTAACTCTTTAAAATGGCTATATCCTTACAGAGAAGTGCCAATTTTAATCGACCAAGAAGGCGGGCGCGTAGCCAGATTAAAACCTCCGATAGCGCAAGATAAATACCCAGAAGCAAGCTATTTTAGTGATGTTTACAAACAAGATAAACAAATAGCTCTAACAGCCGTTAAAGCTAACTATGTTAAATTAATGAAGGAGTTAAAAAAATTCCATATAGATTCCCCATGCGCACCAGTTTGCGATTTATCTCATCCAGCAACGCATGAGATTATCGGCACTAGAAGTTTTGGCTCTAGCACTGATCAAGTAATAAGTTTAGCCAAAGCTGCCATTCAAGGAATAACAGAGCAGAAAGGAATACCAATCATAAAACATATTCCTGGTCATGGCAGATCAACACAAGATAGTCATTTAGATTTGCCAGTCATTGACACTAATCTGGGGACATTAGAGCAAACAGATTTTAAAGTGTTTCAAGCTTTAAGTGATGAAGATGATGTCTGGGGCATGAGCGCTCATATCATTTATAAAGCCTTAGACCCCAATAACCCAGCTACTTTATCCTCGAAAGTCATTAAATATATCCGGGATAAAATTGGTTTTAAGGGTAAATTGCTTACTGATGATATCAATATGCTGGCACTACATGGTGAATTAGGGAAAAAACTAAGTACGCTGAAGAAAATAATTAAAGCCATTGAAGATAATCAACAAATAAATCTTTACTGGATGAGGGATTATCAAGATTATTTTAATGAAACTTTAAATGGATTATCATCCCGAGAAATTACTAAAGAATGTTGGAAGCAAGTACGTATTCTGCAACCAGAATATAATACAAGTCTAAAAGAAGCTGCTAAATCTTCTCTTGAAGCTGGTTGCGATATTGTGCTACACTGTAGTGGTAATATCGAAGAAATAAGCGCATTATGCGAATTAGATTTAACTTAAATAAAGGAGAATAAATATGTCTTACTGCGATTACTCAAACCAAGAAAAATATCCTTTTTCTTTGCCAAATTTACCGTTTGATAAAAAAGATTTTGAGCCCCATTTTTCAGTCGAGACTTTTGACTATCATCATGGAAAACACCATAACGCCTATGTTACTAATTTAAATAATTTTTTAAAAGAACATAAGGAAATGGCTAATTTAGATCTTGAAGAAATGATTATCAAATCACATGGTACAAACCAAACTATCTTCAATAATGCAGCGCAAATATGGAATCATAGTTTTTTCTGGCATTCAATCAAGCCAAATGGTGGTGGCAAGCCACAGGGAAATATAGCAAAAGCTATTGATAAGTCCTTTGGCTCTTACGAAAAATTTGCTGAACAATTTAAACAAGCGGCTCTAACACAATTCGGTAGCGGATGGGCATGGCTTGTTTATTGTAATGATGAAATGAAATTAAAGATTGTTAAAACAGCTAATGCTGAAACGCCTTTAACTAGTCAACTGGACCCATTAATTGCATGCGATGTTTGGGAACATGCTTATTACATAGACTATAAAAATAAAAGGCCCGACTATGTCACAACATTTATCGATCATATGATTAATTGGGACTTTGCTGAAATGCACTTTAACAGAGCTTGTCAATAGGTTGTTGTATGTTTCTAATAGTTGGTTTAGGTAACCCTGGGCTTGAATATGAAAACACACGGCATAATATTGGTTTTCGGTGCATTGAGCAGCTTGCTGAAAAGTATGGCGCAGTTTGGCATCATAAATCTAAATACAATGCTTTAATCACTCCAACTACTATTATTGAGGGTGTGAATGTCGTTATGTGTAAACCTCAAACATATATGAATTTATCAGGAAATGCTGTACAATCAGTTGCAGCATTTTACAAAATAAAACCAGAAAATATTATAGTTTTACATGATGAAATTGATTTACCTGTAGCTAAAATCATGTACAAATTTTCTGGTGGTAATGCTGGTCATAACGGTTTGAAATCTATTACACAAAATCTTGGTAATAATTTTCATCGCATTCGAATTGGAGTTGGTCGCCCACAACATCCAGAACATCAAGTATCAGATTATGTATTAGAAAAAATTCCACCAACTGAACTACAATCCTTGCAAACAAAGATCAAATTAATAACTGATAATATTGATTTATTACTACACAATAAAATGGATCAAATAAAAAAAATCTATCAATCATAGGTAAAAACCATAAATTTTATTTATTAAGCTATGCGGTTATAACAAATGAATAAATTTTTGTTACCTATAGTGATAAAATAGCCTTGATAATAAATAAACTTGTGCTAGATTACCACAATGAGTTATGCATTTATTAAAAAAACATAATATTCAATTTACTATCGATAAATTATAGAATATTATATTAATTGAAAGTGCGAGCTATAAAAATAATACTTTTTAGTTAGGTTTAGTATGAAAAAAATGAGCATAATTGCAATTGCAGCAACAGTTCTAAGCGCAAATGCACAAGCTATAACACTGGAAGAAGCTCTAGTAAGCAGTTACAATAACAACGAAGAGTTAAAAATCAACAAGAGTGATTTTTTGTCTGGCGTAGAAAAATTTCCAAGAGCCCTTGCAAACTTTATGCCTCAAATTTTTCTTTCTTCTGATATTGAAAAATTTAACGTTGATAAAACAAGTAACGTTGGTTTGAGGGATAGTATTACTAGAAATTCTACAAAGCACACTAACTCCATAATAGCAAGCCAGTCCCTATTCAGTGGCTGGTCTTCAGTGTCTGAACTAAAGTCAGCGCAAGCTACTTTCCGCGCCCTAAGGAGTGAATACTACGCCAAAGAGCAACAAGCCTTACTAAAAGATATTGAGAAATACCTTGAGTGTATAGCTACTAAAGAAAAACATAACATAGCTAAATTAAGTGTAAAATCTAATAAGACGCAACTGCGCGCCATGCAAGAAAAATTCAAGCAAGGCGAATCTACTGCAACAGAAGTAGCAAGTGCTAGAGAAGGATTCTCTACATCCGAAGCTCAAGAAGCTATCACTTTAGCTAATTACGAAGCAGCAAAATCTTCTTTCATTGAAACAATTGGCGCACTACCAGAAAATTTAACAATGCCGCAAGTTCCTGATGATTTAATAACTGACCTAGATGAGTTAATTGCAACGGCTAAAAGAAAAAATTTATCTATAGAAACTGTTCAACACCAAATTATATCTGCAAAAGCTGAGTCTTCAGCCGCTAAAGGTCAATTATTACCTACAGTAGATTTTAGAATAAGGGCTGATAAGACTAAATACACACCTCAGTCCGATGCTAATGGTACAGTTAACAATAAAGGCGTAACATCTAGCCTATCAGTGAGGGTCCCTATTTTGTCTAAAGGGGGGGCTGAATATTCTGATATAAGAAGAGCTAATCAGGCGCATAAAAAAAGTATTTTATCCTTTGACTCAGCAATAAAAAGAATTTCTTCTCAATGTACTGCAGCGTTGTCTAATTTTGAGGCCGCAAAAAAAAGACTATTAGCGACAAAACAAGCTGTTAAATCTGCAGAAATAGCATATGATGGAATGACTCAAGAAGAACAGCTAGGTTCTAAAACTATTATTGATGTGTTAAGAGCCGAGGACCGCTTAAACAATGCAAGGGATGGTTTTGTTGACGCGAAAAAGAATATCCTATTCACTGCATATCAAATTAAAACTCTGACTGGTGATTTAACCGCAAAATCTTTAAAGTTAAATGTAAAGCACTTTGAACCAGAGCAAGAATTTAAAAAATTAAAATTTAAAATTGTAGGTTTTTAAACAGTGCATAACTCAACTGATAACAAAGAAAATAACATAGGCGATATATTAAAATCTGTTCGCAGTATAATTGATAATCATAATCAGCAAAGCGATGTTATCCAAGAAGATGAGGATAGCGTATTAGAGCTAACTACAATAGTAAAGCCACCAGAAAATACTAGTAGTTTAATATCGGACAGGGTAAAACAGAAAGCAGCTGAAGAGATCAGTAAATTTGCTGAAATTGTTAAAGAAAAAAATTTAAAGGAAACGCAAACTTTAGACTTAACTGTTGATCAGCTTATCAAGCCCTTGATCAAAGACTGGCTCGATAATAATCTAGAACATATGGTTGAGAAAATACTTAAAGAAGAAATCATAAAAATTATTCCAAAAGCAAAATGAGTTAGGATCATGCAGTACTTTAATATAAAATTTCTTTGTATAGTGTTAATTTTAATATTAAAAACTACCCCATCCTTTGCCTCGGAAGGTAATATGCCTCCTTTACCAGAAAATAAAGCCTCAGAATCAACTATTAAATCAGAATCAACGTTTACTAAATTGAAAAGTTTTTTAGGGTTTAGTAAAAAGGAACCCCCTCAAAAATTAGAACAAAATGAGGTTATAGACACTCTTCCAAATCAAGAAATAGAACAAATTAACTCTGTTGATCCTATTTTAGAAGAAGATATTGAAAACTTATCTATACCAACTGGTTTCTTAGATGATATTGCAGAAGACACAATGCAGAATGAAATGATAAACAAACCTGATCTACCAGATTTGCAGCAAGAATCAGCTAAGGATTTAGTTGAAGATAAAACTGCGCCACCCTCATCTGAAACTGAAAAAAACAAAACCCAACTTGAAACTAAGGAGCAAATAAATAAAGAGATATTAGAACCTACTCAACCACCTAGGTTACCAATATCAGAACCATCTTCAGACGAACAAAACATTACAGCTCCCTTGACACCTAACTATGAAAATAATATTTCTAATGAGCGTGATAGTGATGAGGAAATTAATCAGTATGTTCAAGAATATAAAGAGAATGTTGAGAATAACGAAAATTACGTAGAAATATCTGATGGCGACATAAAAAAGAAGCCTCAGGAAAAAGTACTATCGCCTGAAGAAATTAAAGAAAAGATCAAAAATAAGCGTTTTATTTCTAACGAGTCACAAGTGTTATTATTGCCTGATGATGACGTAGTTTTAGGCAGACTTACCGAAGAGGCTCGCCTGACACAAATGGATTTCCGTACTTACAGTAAGTTATTTTGGAAAGAATATTATAGACTTTCTAGAGAGAAACAACGTCAGGTCATTGAAGAATTTATCGATAATTATGACGAAAATTTTAATTAAAAAACAAGAATGAATTCAATAATAAGCTTAGCAAGAAACACCTGCACCTATCACCAATTACATTCACAAAGCTCTTACAAAGAAGTGGATAATAACTTTCAGAGTAATTTAACGGGCGAAGATGCTTATCATAGATAACGAAGATGTTACAGAGGCCTAATCCCTAACTTTTTCTTAAGCTCTGTTCGAGTATAACGCTTTGGCGGGCCAAAGCGATCTGGGTGGGGCATTAAGAATAATTGCTCATCAGGTGATGATATATCAAAGACACGGCCAAATGATAGGTTAATTATATTATTATCTTCTAATATTTTTAACTGCTTAATAGCCTTTGATTGCACGTCAAAAGTTATTTCGCTAATCTTATCATTTTGAGTGCTTTGAATTTTAAATACATATCCATCTTGGTTTTTTATTGATGATAAAATTCGGAACTGCTTACTAAAATCTATCTCATCAAGTAGCAGAAAATTAAACACATTTTCTTTAGCTTTAATTCGGCTAATATGCTTCATTTCAAAGTCATATACTGAAATATAATTTGTATTACCACTTATCAATAAGGGAAAAGGCTCGTAATAATTGCATCTAAATTTATATGGTTTGTCGACAATCAACATCCCTTCAGAACGATTTCCTGCACTATCTAGCTGCACAAATTCAACCGCAATCGATTTAATATTTTTAATATAAGATTTAATCTCTCTCTCAGCCTGCTCATTAGCAATAGATATATTGGGATAAAAACAAATAAATACGGTTAAAAGTAATATTTTGAGAGAATATATTTTCTTATACACATTACTTATCATACTCAACTCCCCTTGATTAACTTTAAAAAAACATACAAATTATAAAAAGCCATAGCTATTATTCTTTTAAAGAGTAACATCTATGGCTTTTGTTGAAAAGTAATTTTAAATTTTTATTTAAAGTACTTTCTTTCACTAGTTTCACTATCATCTGATTTTATTTCAGAAGAAGTGGAATCAACTCTCATAACTTTTTTCTTTTTAGCCACTGGCTTATCTTTTTCCTGCTCTTTTCCATTGGAGTCTTTAGAATCATTAGATTTTTCAGCATTCTTTATTGTCAATTTCGCTTTACCACGCTCAAAACCAATCAGTTTAACTTTAACTTGCTGACCTTCACTCAACACATCAGAAACAGCACTAACTCTTTCATGCGCAATTTCACTAATATGCACAAAACCATCGCGCGAGCCATGATAATTTACAAATGCACCTGCATCAAGAATCTTCACAACTTTACCAGTAAACACTTCGCCAACTTGTGGGTCCACTGCGATTTCTTTGACTTTTGCAATGGCTGCGTCCAAATTCTCACGCCCTATTGCTGAAACAGATACCTGCCCCTCATCAGAAATATCTATTTTCGCATCAGTAGTTTCACAAATTTCACGAATCACCTTACCACCAGCTCCAATAATTTCACGAATTTTTGATTTTGGAACCATAAATGATTCAATAATTGGTGCATTACCACTTATCTGAGCATTTGTTGAAATCGCTTCAGACATTTTGCCTAATATATGCACACGACCTTGCTTTGCCTGGTCTAATGCTTTTTTCATAATATCAAATGTAATTCCAGCAACTTTAATATCCATTTGCAGAGCTGTGACACCACTTTCACTACCGGCTACTTTAAAGTCCATATCACCTAAATGATCTTCATCAGCAATAATGTCTGATAAAACGACAAATTCATCACCTTCCTTAATTAAACCCATAGCAATTCCAGAAATTGGAGCTTTCATTGGAACACCAGCGTCCATCATCGCCATTGAACCACCACAAACAGTTGCCATTGAAGATGAGCCATTAGATTCAGTTATTTCAGAAACTACTCTTATAGTGTACGAAAAATCATTTTTCTCAGGTAAAGCCTTGCGAAGAGCACGCCATGCTAGTTTACCATGCCCTACTTCTCTTCTGCTTGGGGCACGCATTGGGCCAACTTCACCAACTGAATATTGCGGAAAAATATAGTTTAATAGGAAACTTTCTTTTCTGTCGCCTTCAATTGAGTCAATAATTTGCTCGTCTGAAGCTGTTCCAAGTGTTGAGGTCACTAAAGCCTGAGTTTCACCTCTAGTAAACAATGATGAACCATGAGCATTAGGAAGTAATTCAGTTTCACACATAATTTGCCTTACTTCGTCAAGCTGTCTTCCATCTATACGAATTTTTTTAGATAAAGTATCTGCTCTTAAAACTTCTGACTTAACTGAGGATAAAGCTGACTTAACTTGAAATTCTGTATATTGCTCATTTTCTGTAAATTGAGCAACCATTTCATCTGTGATTTCAGTAATTGCAGCATATCTATCTTGCTTTGTTTTGATTGCAAATGCTTGTACAACCCTGTCTTTAACTAATTCTTTAATCTCACTTTCTAGCTCTTGAGGGTAAATGTCTGACACTTCCCAAGCTGGTTTGCCCGCCTCTAGTTTTAACGCTTCTATCATTTCAACAACTGGCTGCAATGCCTCATGACCAACTTTCACAGCATCTAGCATTTGTTGCTCAGTTAAGAAATCCGCTTCTGATTCCACCATCATCACAGAACTGCTTGTTCCCGCAACAACTAAATCAAGGCTGCTTTGTTCCATTTGCTCTAATGTTGGGTTAACAATAAACTGATTATCAATCCTGGCAACTCTTGTTGCTGCAACGATGTCCAAATATGGCACACCAGAAATTGCCAAGGCTGCTGAAGCACCAATTAGCGCTAAAATATCTGGGCTATGGTTTGGATCAAACGAGTGTACTGTACATAACACTTGTGTCTCATTGAAGAAACCATTATGAAATAAAGGTCTGATTGGTCGGTCGATTAATCTTGATGTTAATACTTCTTTTTCGCTACCCCTTCCTTCTCTTTTAAAAAAACCACCGGGTATCTTCCCTGCTGCATAAGTTTTTTCCTGGTAATTCACAGTTAGTGGAAAAAAGTCAGCATCTGCTTTTGCTTTTTTAGCTGAAACTGCGGTACATTGTACAATTGTGTCACCCATTTTCACCATGACTGCTCCATCAGCTTGCCTAGCTATCTTACCAGTAGACAATTCCAAAACTGATCCATTCCAGTCTATTTGTTTTTTCATCTCATTAAACATCGTAAATATATACCTTAAAATTATTTATATTTTTTGTA
>Ga0190278_1017_pt1 | contig 13076 bp, 13 predicted proteins | sample MCH_5Endo_L15_FD_131026 | JGI IMG/M metagenome (GOLD analysis project Ga0190278, IMG submission 131026) | Enriched cells of marine protists from Biology Centre CAS, Ceske Budejovice, Czech Republic - MCH_5Endo_L15 | ecosystem: Environmental > Aquatic > Marine > Unclassified | place: Czech Republic...
AGACACCTGCAAAGCTGGTACTTGTGGATCGCGGTAGATATCTTGGCGATTGGCCTCTTCTACACACGCGGGCTGGAACCAACGGCTGCCCTTTATGTGATCTTCTTGGGGCTTGCGATCACAGGGTTGATCCAGTGGCGCCGGGCACCAATTCAGCATGCTGCACCATGACAACGCACGGTTTCTTGCTTGGGAAGTTCATGCCGCCGCATGCGGGGCATCTGTTCTGCGCCGAAGTGGGTAAAGCGCGGTGCGATGTAATGACCGTGCTGGTCTGCAGCCATGACGCAGAACCGATCAACGGGCACTTGCGCGCCAAATGGATGCGGGCCTGCCTACCGCATCCTGAATATCGCGTACTTCACCTACATCGCGACATCCCCCAGGCACCTGAAGATCACCCCGATTTTTGGCAGATCTGGCGTGCGGCCATCACAGAGTTCCACCCCGAGCCAATTGACTGGGTGTTTGGATCGGAAGGATACGTCCACCGTCTCGCGCAAGAGGTCGGCGCGCAGCCCTTCCCAGTGGATTCTGAACGCCGAATTGTTCCTGTTTCCGCCACCGCCATTCGACAGGACCCATGGGCGAAATGGGATCATGTGCCCGGCCCCGTGCGCAGCCATTATCAGCGTCGCCTCGTTTTGCTTGGCGCAGAAAGCACCGGCAAAACCACATTAGCCCAAACCTTGGCCGCCCGGCTCTCGGCAGCGCCGGTCCCTGAATACGGTCGTGAATATGACGCGGTGTTCCGACATGGGCAAAAATGGCACGCAGCAGATTTCGAAGCCATTGTCGCTGGCCATATCGCGGTGGCAAACTCAATCGCAAAACGTGGCGGCCCAATTGTTGTTGAGGACACCGATGCGGTCCAGACATTGGTCTGGGCCGAGGCTTTGCTCGGACAGCTTCCAGAGATGCTTGTCGATCAGGCAAGAGCCGCCGTTGCAGGCAAAACCTACCTTCTGCTCGATCATGCGGTGCCATGGCAGGATGACGGAACGCGCTACTTTGCCGACACCGCGCACAGGGGATGGTTCACCGACCGGCTCATCACATGGCTCGACACGTTTGGCGCAGATTGGCAGCTTATCGAAGGTGAGGATTGGCTCGCACGTACGGAGGCTGCGGTGGCCCAACTGGACGGGCTCACCCCGTAACCCCCAATGGGTATCCCTTTGTTCAGCACGGACTCTTTTGCGAATACCCACTTGGAGATGCAGAGCAATAGGCTTACGCTAAGAAGACGTACCATCTTGGAAGATGAAGCTCCCACTTTGAGACGGCACATTGCAGCCGGGAATGTCCTTCTTCAGTTCAACTGTGGAAGGCCGTCACATGAACAATGCTCTGAAAATACACTTCGTTCCGGGGCGCTATGCTGTCTCACGCCTCGCCCCCAATGCCACCATTCCGGATTGGTTCAATGGCCCTGCCTTCAAGGCCGTTATCTACTCTGAGGACGAGACAACCATTGTTTGTCTCGAAGATCGCGTTCCGGCTGAAATTGAAACAGAAAAGGGATGGGCTTGCTTGCGTACGATTGGCCCCTTCCCGTTTGATGCGGCAGGGATCGTTCAGTCTTTGGTCACGCCACTCTCCACCAATGGCATTGGCGTCTTTGTCGTCTGCACATTTGACGGAGAGCATGTGCTGATACCTGCCTCGGACACCAAAAAGGCCAGCCAGGCTTTAAAAGCGGCAGGTCACGACTGCCAGCAACCGCACTGAGCCATCTGATCTACAATGAGAGCAACGGACGCACAGGCCAACTCGCCCGTCAGGCATCCGATCACCTCGGTTTCGATCTCATCTTGGATGACAAGGGGCACAAAATCGACGACGTCCATAACCAAATGCGCAGCCGCGACATCCAACCTTTGTCCTCGGCTGCGCTTGCGGGCCGCACCAACCCGGTCGAATAGCATTGCCTCGCCCCCTCCCGCGTTCGCCCGCCGCTTGAAACTTGGGGCAGATCAGCAGGAACAGGCGACATCAAAGTCTGAACCTGCAAATCAGCCCTGATTTTCCGAATGGAAGGTCAGATCAACGCAACAAGCCACACGGCAAAACAGTGGATTGGGTCAGTTTATGACGCCTAAGTCAATTTCGTCTGACGTTCAACAAGGGGTGTGAAACGTCGGACACCTTTGACTCAATCAACGGTCAAAATCTGAGGGAACAGCAGAGACGCTGTATTTCAAATCTGACCCAAACGTCAAGCATTTCTGACCCAGAAGACCGCGTATATCGATAAGCGCGCTTACCTGCGCCAGGAACTAGCGGCCCTGTCCGGACTTCCGCCGGGATGATCATCACTGCAGTGCAGCTTCCCCGAAGCGGTCATCTATAGCTTTATGCAGCATCGTCGGCAGGCCAAGGACAGCAGTGCGGAGCGTGAAGCTGCCGTTTCGGCATCAGCAGCCAGCCGGAATGACCGCCCAGAGCGGATGCAGGTGCCTGTGGCTACCTGGAGCAGATTGGGACTTTGCGGCTTTTTTTCTTGCTTCGACGCTGCAGAAGCCATTGACTAGATAAAAATTTTGAGGTGCCGTTTTGAAACAGATTTCGCGGGTATGGGGCGTCCATATGGGCGAGCATGTCGGCAATCGCCCATTGGACGAGGGCTATGTCGCAATAGGTTGGTCAGCCTTAGGCGACCCAAGGCAATACGCAGACCGGGAAACAATCAAGGCCGCGCTGGCTGAGCACTACCCGGACAAGAAGGCCGGGTCGCGGCCGGTGGATGCAGGCATACTATATCGCTTCGCTTACGAAATGCAGGCGGGCGACATCGTTGTTTATCCGTCAAAACACGACCGGATGGTCAACATCGGAAGATTTACCGGCACCTTTGACCATATTGCTGATGATCCCGATGACTACCCGAACCACCGCGGTGTGGAATGGATTTTGCACTTGCCCCGAAACGAGTTTGGGCAAAGCGTCCTCAATGAGATCGGTGCGTTTATCACTGTCTTCTTGATCCAAAGAAGTGCGGACACATTCCTCGGCAAACTAGGTGTGTCCGGTTCCGCAGGAGTTATGCCCGAGGATGAACCTGCCGTTGAAGTAGAGGACGACGATACAGCGACAGTCGCAGTCTCCAAGCAGGCGGAGCTGACGACTGGGGACTTTATTATCCGTCAAATCATGACCAAACTATCAGGCTACGAGTTCGAGGGGTTCGTCGCGCATTTGCTTGAGTGCATGGGGTATACCGCGCGCGTCACGCAACGCTCGAACGATGGCGGGGTCGATGTGATTGCGCATCGTGACAAGCTTGGGTTCGAGCCGCCGATTTTGAAAGTTCAGTGCAAGCGCAAGACCGATCAGACGCCCCGCCCGGAAGTGGACCAATTGCTCGGAACCTTGGGAGAAGGCGAGTATGGGCTGTTCATTGGACTGGGATCATTCAGCCGTCAATCCGTGGAATTGGAACGAAACCGCCCCAAGCTCCGCCTGATTGACGGCGAACAATTTGTGGAGCTTGTGATCGAAAACTACTCCAAGCTGTCGCCGCGCTACAGGACCATGCTCCCTTTGAAGCAGATCTATGTGCCCGATCTCCCAGGGTGAAGGTTCCAGAGGTCATTTCTATCCACACCCGTCGGCGCAGCGCAAAAGGCGGAGTTCGACCCACGGGCGACCTTGGGCTGCCGCATGCCGTTGACCGAAAGCGGTCGGTCGCGTCACGCTGTTATCGTATTTCAGCTTTTAGCCCACGCTTCATTTCGCATTATGCTCAGATTTAGATGGCCATTGGACGGAGAACATAAAGCCCTTGGAACTAGTTTTGGTTTTGCTCGCGGTCGGCGCAGCAGTTCTTTACTTCTACCTGAATTCTCCCACAGTGATTGGCGCAGAAGGCGAACGACGCGTTAATGCGTCGCTCAGCCGAACACTAGATGAACAGAATTATATCCTCCTAGAAGATCTCACCTTGCCAACCAACCATGGCACGACACAAGTCGACCATATCGTCTTGTCACGTTTCGGTGTTTTCGTGATTGAAACCAAGAACATGTCAGGATGGATTTTCGGTAGCGAAACTCAAGCACGTTGGACGCAGGTCATGCGTCGCCATAAATCACAGTTTCAGAATCCCCTTCGTCAGAATTACCATCACGTAAAAGTCGTCCAAGACTTGCTTGGTATCAGGCTAGATCAACTAGAAAATCTTGTAGCATTTGTCGGCTCAGCGGTACCAAAAACTGCAATGCCAGCTAACGTGTTTTGGGACAGACGAGAGCTATCGAACTACATTGCCTCGCGGACAGACGTTCGGTTCACTGAAAATGAGGTTCGCGATTTTGCCCGCATACTCCGCAGCAGCGCTTTGGATTCCAACAAGGAAACGCGGCGTGCGCACGTCCAGCACATCCGTGAAAAAACCAATCAAAAAGAAACTGATCTCACGAAATGCCCCCGATGTAGGTCGAAGATGATCGAGAGAGCCAATCGAAAAACTGGACAAACTTTCTATGGCTGTTCTCGGTACCCCAAATGCCGGGGTGCGCGACAAGTAAAATGCTAGCGGGTCGCCTCCGGCCCTAAGCAGCCGTTGTGCATAACTCTGTGGCGCTGCAATGCGGCTGGTCGAAGCGGACATTCGCTGGACAATCAAATTTACAAGATTAGCCAAAGGCTCCCTTGGCTCAGGCCACCATTGGTTCCAAAAACTCTGACAACGGACACCCTGTGGCCATCAATACTGTCTTGAGCCAAGCGGAAACGCTGCTCAAGTGACCTTGATCCTCAAAGTTGCTTTGTCCCGACTGACCTGCCCCCCACTGGTCCCTCGTTCATGACGAGAGTCTGCGGGTTTGATTTTGGTAGTCGTCGGTTTCGGGCTTGGCAAGCGCGCCGGGCGCGGAGCCCTCAAATTGCTCAAGCGTCCGGCGCGCTTCGGCCGGTGTTTTGTTCCCGAGCGATGAGTGCGGCCTGACGGTGTTGTAATCGTAACGCCAGAGCGCCAGCTTCCGGCGGGCGTCGTCCAGGGTGTCAAATATCTCCTCGTTCAGCAGTGCGTCGCGCAGGCTGCCGTTGAATGACTCGATAAAGGCGTTCTGCTGCGGCTTCCCTGGGTCGATATAGTGCCACGGAATTGCGTTCTGATCGGCCCACCTCAGAATGGCCCGGCTCGTGCACTCTGTCCCGTTGTCGCTGACTATGCATCCGGGTTTACCGTAGATCCGCACCAGCGCATCCAGCTCACGCGCAACACGCGCGCCGGAGATGCTGGTGTCAGCAATCAGGCACAGGTTTTCGCGGCTGCAATCGTCTATCACTGCCAGGATGCGGAATTTCCGGGATGCCCCGAAGCTGTCAGCCAGGAAGTCCAGAGACCAGCGCGCATTGGGATACGCAGCCTCCGGCATCGGGGAGCGCGTTCCACGGGACCGCTTGCGGCCGCGCCGCCGCTTCACTGACAGCCCTTCTTCCCGGTAGAGCCGATACAGTTTTTTGTGGTTCATTCTCATGCCCTTGCGCTCAAGCAACACGCCAATCCGGCGGTAGCCGAACCGGCGCCGCTTTCCGGCGATCTGCTGCATCTCATTGCGGATCTCAGGGCAGTCCGGCGGGCGTTCGCGCCGGACTGTCTTTGGGTCGACACCGACAAGCCGGCAGGCCCGGCGCTGCGAGATGCCGTGATCCCGCATCGCCCTGAGCGCTGCCTCTCGCCGCTTGGTCAGCGTCGTCAGTTCTTTCCCAGAAGATCCTTCAGAACCACATTGTCCAGCATCGTATCGGCCAGCAGCCGCTTCAGCTTGGCGTTCTCGTCCTCCAGCGCCTTCAGCCTCGCGGCCTCCGACACCTCCATGCCGCCGTACTTGGACTTCAGCTTGTAGAACGTTGCAGGGCTGAGCCCGTGCCTGCGGCACACCTCCGTCGTTGGTATGCCTGCCTCTTGCTCCTTGATCATCCCGATGATCTGCGCCTCGGTAAAACGGCTCTTCCGCATTCGTCTGCTCCTTAAGGGTTGGGCAGACTCTACATCATGGTGAGGGATTTCGCGGGGGGCAGGTCAGACCGGATGAAGCCCGGATGACCGAGGATATCATTGCGCTGGCCGAAGAGTATGGGCGCTATGGATACCGCATGATCACAGGAATGCTGAACAACAGCGGCTGGCACGTAAATCACAAGCGTGTCGAACGGATCTGGCGGCAGGAAGGGCTGAAAATCCCGCAGAAACAGCCCAAGAAGGACCGGCTCTGGCTGAACGACGGTTCGTGCGTGAGGCTGCGGCCAGAACGCCCGAACCACGTTTGGTCCTATGACTTCGTTCAGGATCGCACGCACGACGGACGGGTCTTCCGCACCCTGAACATCATAGATGAGTTCACGAAGGAGGCGCTGGTGATCAAAGTCAAACGCAAGCTCAACTCAGTTGACGTGGTCGATGCCCTGACCGACCTGTTTATCCTGCGCGGCCCGCCGGAATACATCAGATCGGACAATGGAGCCGAGTTCATTGCCAAGAAGGTGCGCGCCTGGATCGGTGCCGTGGGCGCGAAGACCGCATTCATTGCCCCGGGATCACCTTGGGAGAACGGCTACTGCGAGAGCTTCAACGCCCGCTTCCGGGATGAGTTACTAAACGGCGAGGTCTTCACCACGCTGCGTGAAGCACAGATCCTCATCGAACGCTGGCGTCGCCACTACAACACGGTTAGGCCCCACAGCGCCTTAGGATGCCGGCCCCCAGCGCCCAAAAGCATCGTCCCGATAGACCAAAGACCGAAGATGCATTAACATTCAAATTGGACCACTCGATGGGGGCACATCACTGGAAGCCGCGATGCAACTTCGCTGAACCGGCCATTCATGTGCGGCGCAGAATTTTCAGCATAAGTGACGGCAGCGCTGAATTTCTTGCTGTTTCCAGTAGCTGCGCTGATGGTAGATTATCGCTAACGGTGATCTACTTGATCGCCCTCAAAGGAATAACTGTCGGATAGGAATCACACATTTCTTCGAATTCGTGGTCTTTATACCCACCATCAAACTTATAGGTTCGAACCTTAAAGAGGCAATCACCTTCGATTTCAAGGAATGTGTGGTCGCTAAATTCTTGAGCAGTCGGGAATGTTACCCTCAATTGCTTCATTGCGCCGGGTTCAATAACTGCGTCACTGTTTTCAAGATCAAGCACCCCGTTGCTCACAATGGATTCTGTACCGCCAAGGGACGCGCCTAAGTAGACCGACCTTACTCCGCCAGGCCGATTACCATCGTTGGTTATCAAAAAAAGAAGCCCTCCGGAACGGTCATCGCCCAGTATAGCAACGTGAACATTCGAGCGTTTTGGACCAATCGCCTCTGAAATAATCGGCAGAGTTGCCCCAGCTACCGCAATTAGCGCAACAATCAATGCCAGAACTGTTGAACTGAACGCCAGATAGCTTCGCCAATCTTGATAAGACTTGCACTCCTTGCAAAGCGATGCGGCCGCCGGGATCGTACTTTTGCATTCTCGGCAGGACTTGGTCGTTTGCTCCGTCATTCGAATCCCCAGTATCCGTTTCCCATGATACTCCCGTTTTGATGGACCTGCTACCAGCATAGCTTCCGTGGTACGAACTAGAGGATTGGCATTTGGGGGCTCAAAGCCGTCCTGCCGCGCACAGAGGCGCCCGGTTGCTGGTCGATGTTTGCAGGTCCATTTTACGGAACCGGCCGAACTGGATCGCAACTGCGGCGAAAGCCGCTTCCCGCCCCTTTGTCGGGGACGTCTTCGCGCGCAGCGGAAATCGAGCAGGTGCAGCGAAGGTCCGGAAAGTCCCGCAGTGCTGACGACGGACGGTATTTGAGGGCTGCAGGCGCGGCGAACGGCGGCTTCCCCTAGTGCGTGTGCAGCGTGGAACCTCCGCCCTGCCGGTAAGAACCACGACTTTGCAAAGGTCACTAACTGCGCTTTGCTGACCTCTGAGCTGAGCGCGGCATCGCCCTGGTCATCGGAGCCGTTCGAAGGTCCGCTCTCAGGAGATCGTTCGCGCTTGCAGCAAAGGTATCGCTGCACCTTGCATGAGTGTCGTATTCGGGCTGGCTACGGTCATCGATGCGGGTATCAGCACTAGCGGTTGGGTCCCAAACCTGTGAACTCAGTTTTCAAAATTGAATGACCGCTACACGGAGGCGGGGCTGGTGGCCCCGCCGCTTCTGTTTTGTGGGCCAGCGGGATTTGGACAAGCCAAACGCCCCTGGCCGTCAGAGAGAGGGCGCTACCCTCCCCCTCGGGCAATCCGATTAGACCGGGCCGGCCGTGTCCCGTGTCCTCGGCTGCGCCTGCGGGCCGCACCAACCCGGTCGAATAGCATTGCCTCGCCCCCTCCCGCGTTCGCCCGCCGCTTGAAACTTGGGGCAGATCAGCAGGAACAGGCGACATCAAAGTCTGAACCTGCAAATCAGCCCTGATTTTCCCAAAGGAAGGTCAGATCAACGCAACAAGCCACACGGCAAAAACAGCGGATTGGGTCAGTTTATGACGCCTAGGTCAATTTCGTCTGACGTTCAACAAGGGGGAAGTGGCGGACCGAGGAGGATTCGAACCCCCGACCCCTTGATTCGTAGTCAAGTACTCTATCCAGCTGAGCTATCGGTCCACTGAGGGCGGGGTTTATAGCTGGCCCTCGACGGGCGCAACCCCAAATCAGAACTTTTTTGAACCATCTATGACAGCGCGCCCTGTTGATCGCTCCGAGGGTGGAGATTCTCCTAGCAGAAAGGAGACCCTTGGAGGATGCCGCCGTCGCAATAAAGAGCATTCAGGCCACGGCTTAGACCGGTCAGCGTTTGTTCACCAAAGACCCCCGCAAAGAACTCTGTAATTGCCCCGGCTGACATCATCGCAACCACCCAAACCCAGCAGATCAGAGAGTTAAACCGCGCCATCGCCTTTGGGCAGGCAAATCTCAAACACCGTGCCTTCTGGGCCGGTTCTGCCCAGCGTCAGTTGACCGCCGTGCCCTTTGACCAGTTCTGCCGCAATCGCCAGCCCAAGTCCGGTACCGCCCTTGCGCGCGCCGCCCTGAAACGGGGTGAACAGATTATCGAGCGCCTTTTTCGGCAGACCGGGGCCATCATCGGCCACTTCGATCCACCACGCATCCTCTTCTTCGCGCAAGGACACCGTAATGCGCCCATCGCGCCCTGTGGCGATGATCGCCTGCCGGGCATTGCGCACGAGGTTCATGATCACGCGAAAGATCTGCTCCTTGTCGCAGCGGATCATCGTGGGCAGCGGCACGGTATTGGCGATCTCTACCACCACATCAGAGGCCACGAGGTTTTCACTCTCTGCCACGTCATCAATGATCTCGCTGAGGCACACCCGGCCAAATGTCGGCGCCGGTTCTTCGGCGCGCCCAAAGGCCAGCGTGCCCTCACAGAGCGACACCGCGCGGGTGATGGAATTCACCAGTTTCGGCGCAAGACGTCGCACCAGAGGGTCTTCGCTCATCTCGATGCGGTCGGTGAACAGTTGCGCCGAAGTGAGAATATTGCGCAGATCATGGCTGATCTTGGCCACCGCACCGCCAAGCTGCGCCAGCCTCTCGCGCTGCTTTAGCGCATGGGTCAGCTCGGTCTGAAGCTTCTGCAACGCCTCTTCGGCTTCGCGCAGCTCGATCACCCCTGCCTTCGGGGTAATGATCCCACGTGCATCTTCGGGCGCGGCTGCGTAGCGCTGCATATAGCCAATCACACCCTTGATCGGCTTCACCAGCACCATGCGTACCGCGATAAACAACAACACCGCTGTCAGCACAGAAATCACCGCCGAGAGCAGCAGGATACGCAAGCCATAGTCGATCATTGCCGCCCGCAGCGGACCGGTCTCCATGGTAATCTCGATGAGCAGACCCGCGTCCCGCACCGGTGCGCCGATCACCCGAATGATGTCGTTGCCCGGCGTCGAAAGGCGCATCAACGCATCGCCAATCAGGGTCAGCGCGCTGGCGTCGCGCAGATCAAATGTCGCACCAATCGGGCGCGGGATGGGCGAGGACAGCACCAGCTGGCGCATCTCGTCGCGCCGAAGCACCACGTTATAAACGCCCGCATTCTCCAACAGCTCCCGCTCTAGGCTGCTTTCGATCATGTCATCGGCCAACAGCGCAAGCGAGGCGATCTGGGCCCGCTCCAGACGGTCCTCCAGATAGTCCTGCCGAAACCGAGAGATCGAGGGGACAAAGATCAACACTTCGGCCAACATCACGAAGACCGTTGTCAGGATCAGGAATCTGCCCGAAAGCGTGTTTAACATCAGTCCCCGTTTTCGCCTCAGGGTAGCCAGCGCTGCACCAGCCGGACAACCCGTTTTATGCCGGAATTTTCAAATAGTCTCGGTGAGAAATACGCCCCCGCGACCCGTTTGTTAAGTTCCGCGATTGTTGGATAAGGCGCAACCATTGCGGCGATTTGGCTCATCTTCATCGCATTGGCAATGGCAAGCGACCATGTGGCGATCAACTCTCCGGCCTGATGACCGGCAATGGTCGCCCCCACCGGGCGGCCCCTGACCACCATCACCTTGATGAAACCACGCGCCTGACGGGTCGCAATGGCGCGGTCGTTGTGGCCGTAGTCAAACCGCGCCACCTCCAGTCGCCCCTCGTATTTTTCGCGCGCCTCAGCCTCCGTAAGCCCCACTTGGGCGATCTCCGGATCCGTATATGTGGCCCGCGGGATATGGTCGCCCTTGGCCTTGGCGGGCAGGGCAAACAGCAAAGAGCGGATAATGACACTGGCGTGATAACCCGCCAGATGGGTGAATTGCCCCTGCCCGGCCACATCCCCGATGGCGTAGACTTTGGAGTTGCTGCTGCGCAGGTCCGGCCCGACCTTGATCCCGGCGGGTGTCACATCGACCCCCGCTGCCGCAAGGTTCAGCCCGTCGATATTGGGCTTGCGTCCCACCGCCACCAAAAGATGCGAGCCAGAGACCGTCCCGGCGCTGGTCTGCACCACGATCTGGCCTGCCTCCTGACGCACAGCCTGCGCTGCGGTGTGTTCGCGAATGTCGATCCCCTCGCCGCGCAAACGCTCCAGCACAAAGGCTGCCGCCTCCGGGTCATCACGCCCCAGCGCGCCCTGCGCCTCAAGCACCATGACCTTGCTGCCCAGACGGCGATGCGCCTGCGCCATTTCCATGCCGATCGGGCCGCCGCCAATCACAATCAGATGCGCCGGGCGCTCTTTGAGCTCCCACAGCGTTTCATTGGTCAGATAGGGCACATCCTCCAACCCCGGTATCGGTGGCACAAACGGGCTGGACCCCGTGGCAACCACGATCCGCCGCGCGGTGATCCTTGTCTCGCCAGCCTCCACCTCATTGGGGCTGACAAACCGGCCCTGTTCGCGAATGACCCGCACGCCAAACCCTTCAAACCGCTCCTGACTGTCGACCGGCGCGATGGTGTCGATCACCTCCTGCACATGGCCCTTGGCGGCGGCATAATCCACCTGAGGCGCATGATCCGCGATGCCGAACGCCGCGCCATGTGCCTGTGCATGGGCCATATGGCCACTCGCCAGCAGCGCCTTTGACGGCACGCAACCGTAGTTCAGACAATCGCCGCCCATCTTATGCGCCTCAAGCAGCACCACATCGGCCCCCATCTGGCTTGCACCCGCCGCCAGCGACAGCCCGCCGGATCCCGCACCGATAATAAGCAGATCACATTTGATCGACTGCATCTCTCAGACCTCCGTCTTGCCGCGCAGGGCCTTGATGACAATGGGCAGCGCCGCCAGGGCACACAGACCAAGGATCGGCCCCAAGACATGCGGCTCCCACAAAAGGCTGAGGTTCGGGCTTTCGCCGCGATCAAACACTTCGCCCAAGCCGACACCAATCCATGTGAACACAATCGCCCCCGGAATGATGCCCAGCGCCGTGGTCCAGAAGAAATTCCACAGCTTCACCCCCACCAGCGCCGGCAGGAGGTTCGCGACAAAAAACGGCACCGCTGGCACCAGACGCAACAGCAGCAGCACCTCGATCTCGGTGTCATGGAGCGCAGCTTTCAGCCGCTGGATACGGCCTTCGCTGGCCGCCATCTTGGCCGATAGTGTCGCCCCCAACCCCCAGCGCGCGGCCAGAAAGATCGCCATCGCCCCAATGGTGGCGGCGATCACGTTAAACGTGGTGCCCGCGATCAGACCAAACAGGAACCCCCCGGTCATTGACGCCACCGCCGCGCCCGGCAGCGAAAAGGCGACGATCACGATGTACGCGGCCAGAAACGCCAACACGAGCCCCACATAGTTCTGATCCCGAAATGCCAAAAGCGCCTCGCGGTTGTCACGCAGGGTTTCAAAGGACAGCACATCCCCGAGGGTCACAGCCCCAATGACGGCGACGACCGCCACAAGGGCCAACGGCACATGTCTGACCCAGGATTTTTGGGGCGGGGAGGACGGGGTTTCGCTCATCATCTCATATTCCTTACGCGGGCTCTGCAGGCATCCGTCGGTGCGGGTGCTCTTTTGCTCTAGCGCTCTAGATGTGGAAATGGCGAGAGCGCTGCAGCCTCTCTCACGCCCGCTTGATGACGGCCTGCCGTTTCGTGATGATCCGGGCCCTTCGATGACAGAATTGAAACATTTCCTCGACGTTGCGCGCTGTGCATTTTGGTGTAAGTGATTCCCTTCGATGACGTGTCACCGCCGCGCCATTGGGCGATTTGCCCGGTTCGATCGCGCCGCGCCTTGTGTTTTTTAACAGAAATATGGCAGCAGGCGCTGAAATTCCCCGCATGGGGTTTGACAGCCGGGCATCAGACGTCTAGAGACCGGGCTTCGAGATAGACCCCGGGGGGCGATTCCGCGCCGTACCCGATGACAACATTTGGAGACCGGAGCGATGAAACGCACCTATCAGCCTTCGAACCTGGTTCGCAAACGCCGCCACGGCTTCCGTGCGCGTATGGTCACCAAGGCAGGCCGCAAAATCCTGAACTCACGCCGCGCACGCGGTCGTAAGTCCCTGAGCGCATAAGTTTTCGCGCTCAGACGACTGGTTCTGACGGACATGACACCGCCGGAGGCTCCCATGGACGGCAAAGCTG
>Ga0190278_1018_pt1 | contig 12933 bp, 11 predicted proteins | sample MCH_5Endo_L15_FD_131026 | JGI IMG/M metagenome (GOLD analysis project Ga0190278, IMG submission 131026) | Enriched cells of marine protists from Biology Centre CAS, Ceske Budejovice, Czech Republic - MCH_5Endo_L15 | ecosystem: Environmental > Aquatic > Marine > Unclassified | place: Czech Republic...
GCATGAAGTTTGCTGAAGAGGGGATAAAAGAGCTTCAGCCGCATGTGGATACATTGATTGTTATTCCAAATCAAAACCTATTCCGCATTGCTAATGAGAATACTACTTTTCAGGAGGCTTTCCGTATGGCCGACGATGTTTTGCATGCTGGTGTGCGCGGCGTGACGGACCTTATTACCTCTCCTGGTTTAGTAAATCTTGACTTTGCGGATATTAAAACTGTTATGGGAGAGAAGGGTAAAGCAATGATGGGAACCGGTGAGTCATCAGGCGAAGATCGTGCTATTAAGGCGGCAGAAGCAGCTATTGCAAATCCATTATTAGATCAAAATTCAATGTTTGGTGCTTGTGGTGTGTTGATTAATATCACTGGTGGTAAGGATATGACTCTTTATGAAGTCGATAGTGCTGCAAACCGCATCAGAGAAGAGGTTGGAGAAAGTGATGCTAATATTATTTTTGGCTCAACGTTTAATCCAGATCTGGAAGGCACAGTTCGTGTATCTGTTGTTGCAACTGGTATTGATCAAGAAAAAGCTGAAGAGCATAAATCTTCACATAGTCTTGTAGACGAAGATGATGAGTTGTTAAATGAGATGCAATCACCGCCAGAATTTAATGAATATAGTGGTGGAATTCAAAATAATGCAAATGAATTACAAGAAAATATTGATAATATGTCTCAACAAGTTGATCTGAATAATAGTTTTTTAAGTGAAGAGAATCAAATTCAAGAAGACCAGGTTGCTCCTCGTAAAGTTTCTCTATTTAAGCGGATGTGGAATTCTCTAATTTCTTCTGATAGTGAAGAGGTAGTAGTACGTAGTAATAATGCCAAGTCTTTAAGTCAGCAGCAAAACAAGAAAGAGAATAATTCGGCGGTAAAAGAGGCAGAAAGTTTTTTTAAAGAAAAGATGTAGACTGATTTAAAAATACTCTTTAGAACCATCATCACAAGCCATTCAAAGTTGGCGTGGTGATCCAGATCATTGATTACCAACATTAGATTATAGAAAAAACTCTCAAGGTACAACTTTTGCTGCGCCTTGAGAGTTTTTAATTTACCTTGCTTAATTTAGCTGCAAAGTAAAAGCAGATTATCCAATTCTGCTAAATCCAATTCTGCTAAATCCAATCCTGCTAAATTATTACCATCAGGCGCATAACTAGTGTATAAGCCATCATTTTCCAAAGCTTCGTGTATAAAATTTGGTAATTCTATGAAGTCACCGTTCTGTAATTTTATATGATTCTTAGGCGCTGTTCCTCCATAAGCCAGATTAACAACTGAAGAGGTCATTTTTGATAGTTCCTTTAAATCCATTTTGTCTATATCGGACACAGATTGAGAAAAATCACCCATGTTTGCCATTTTATTGCTTGTACCTGCTAATACTACAGAATTAGAAAAATAATCATCACCACTTGGAGACCTTTCTTTTGTAATAAAGTATTGATTACTAGAAATTTCACAAAAAGCGATGTATTTTTGGCATAAATCTGTTTCTTTTAAGTGTAAAGCAGATGAGCCATTCTTATATATATCAAATACGGGTTCATCATTAATCGAGAATGATATCAGCGATTCTGTGTGCGCTAGTAACGTAGTTGCAAATACCTTATTAGCATCTACGTCAGAGACTGATTTTGTTTCATTTTTTGTTTTGATGTTTAATCTGGAGATATTTGAGTTATTTAACTTATTAACATCTACATATTTTGCAACATCAATATTCTCAAGATTTATTTCCTCCTTTTTGCTCAAGAGATTGAAGAGTGAGTTATCACCATCCTTCTTTTCTATCTTTTCGTTAACAGTTGGAACATTGATAGTTAAATCACAAATCATTTTTGAACTTCCAGCTGCCTCCCAAATTTTACTATTTGAGTTGCCCTCTAATTCTAAAGAGAATATATTTTTGTTATTTTTATCAACGATTTCTATAGCTGTTTTAACCAATTCAAATTGAGCTGTTGTAGCTCCAGCAGATTCTATCTTAACATGCTTTATGCGAGATGATTCATTTGGAATATTTTCAATAACGGAGAAATGCTCGCCATCAAGTTGATTTGCAGTAATAGTTAGCACTCCGTCTTGAATTTTAACGTAATTTGCATCTATAATTTCAAAATCGTCATCTTCTGAAACGGTAATTTGATCAGATAGCTGTATCAATGATGATAAGTCTTTCGTTTCTAAATTTTTTGCTACATTAACCATCAATTTGCTATTGGTTTCTTTTGACTTTTCAACAGCTGCCTTTGTTATCTCCAGCAAAACTTGATCTCTGTATTCTTCTTCGGTAACGCGTTTTACTTTTCCGTCAACAAGCTGAGCTTGAGGTGTTTCGGCTGTAATATTTTTTATATTTACTTCGGTTATATTAGTTCCTTGATGTTTAACAATTTTGAGTATTTCTGGAACGTTCTTTTCATCTAAATGCACTCCATCTAAATTCAAACACGCAGTTTTCCTGTCGGTGCTATGATACTCAATAATAGTTTGATTTTTATATTCAATCGAGCCATAATCACTTAGCGAGTCCTCTAGATTTTGATTATTATTCTGAAAGGGTAGTGCAACAAGCCAAGATGGATTAGATTGTGAGCTTGGCTCCGAGTTTTTGCTTTTATTTTCAACTTCAATTGATGTTTGGTTAGAGTAATAATGTTGCTCTGGGTCAACATCTACATCTTTCGAATTATCTTGTGGCGCATTTTCAGAATCATCTTCAGAGAGGTCCTGGAATTCGCTTATTTCTGCTAACGTGCTTTTGCTTAGGTCTTCTTCTATGAATAATGATGCGTCTGGTGAAATATTTTTTAATAAATAAGTTATTGACTGATCTAAGAAAGATAAGCTCTCGTTGTCCGTTTCGTTTTCTGGTTTTGAGTTTATTAGCAAGTCGATACTAGCAAGGATTTGGCTAGCCTCATTTTTCTTCTCTTCGTCGGGTATTGATTCAATTAGATCAAAGCCACTTATTTCCTCATCCAATTCTTTATTCTTAAAGCGCTTTTTAAAATTACTACGTAATTGCTTTAAATCAGTGATTTTTCTGGTTCGCTCTTGTAAATCAGCCCCATAAGTTGCGCTGTTAGTATACTCAGTATTAAGTTTATTATCATCTTCTAGTTTCGGCAAATCTTCTTTTTTTCTCTCGGTTTTTTTAGAAGATAGGTCTTTAGACTGTTTATCTAATATTTTTTTTAGATTATTAGGAAGTCTATTTAGTGCTTCTTCGTAGCTCTCCCATGCCTGAAAAGCCGTTTTTTTACTGTTGTGTTCTGAGGTGTTTTCTATGCTAGAAGTTGATGAAAATAACGTTGAACCTGTAAGAAGTTCGATGTTTTCAGTGCTATTTTCACTTCTCTCTTCTTCAGCAGCTTTCTCTTCAGCAGCTATTCTCTTCTCTTCAGCAGCTTTCTCTTCAGCAGCTTTCTCTTCAGCAGCTTTCTCTTCAGCAGCTATTCTCTTCTCTTCAGCAGCTATTCTCTTCTCTTCTTCAGCAGCTAGTCTCTTCTCTTCTTCAGCAGCTAGTCTCTTCTCTTCTTCAGCAGCTATTCTCTTCTCTTCAGCTAGTCTAGCTTCTAAGGCGTCTGCACGTTTATTAGATTCAGCTCTTCTCTTCTCTTCAGTAGCTTTCTTTTCAGCAGCTAGTCTCTCTTCTTCGGCAGCTTTCTCTTCAGCAGCTTTCTCTTCAGCAGCTTTCTCTTCAGCAGCTAGTCTCGCTTGGTTAGCTTCTAAGGCGTCTGCACGTTTATTAGATTCAGCTATTCTCTTGTCTTTAGCTAGTCTCTTCTCTTCAGCAGCTTTCTCTTCGGCTAGTCTCTTCTCTTTAGCAGCTTTCTCTTCGGCTAGTCTCTTCTCTTCAGCTAGTCTCTTCTCTTCAGCAGCTGTGTTATCTCCCCAAAAGAAGCTAGTCCAGCTTGTCGCGTATTCCCAAGCCTTTGTCAATAAACCTTTATCTTCACTAGCATCAGCTTGCGAAAGACCTTGATTCTGGTTACGTCCCGCCTCTAAGTCAGGATCTTGATTAGAATTTTCGCTATTGTTTGTTTTCCAAAAAGGGCTCAATATTTTGTTAATAAAACTCCACATAATAATCTCTCCTAATAATTTATATTAAAAATAATTAAACGTATTATAAACTAAAAGGTTTATAATATCAACCTTTTAGTTAATATAAATTGGTATTTTGTATTAAGTTAGATTTTATAAAGAATTGATTAATTGATTTATTATTAAGAATTTGATTTGCATCAACAGTTGATTTTAGGCGACATCACCATTGCCCGCAAGAAAGAGAAAACGACCATGATGACCTAGATGTTATCTGTCAATGCCTCAAGCTCTATGGTTAAATTAATACCGACAGAAATCAATAAAATCTATGATCCATCGTTTCCTAATAAACTAATGGGCATGGGAAGTTCAGTAGTTTTTAGCGCTTCGTTAAGTTGATGACTCATTAGTTGTTGAGATAAAGACTGACTGGTTTTATTTAAATTTTCTATGGCTTCTAATAGAGTTGCTTGATTGTGTTCAATTTGAGTTAATCGTTGATTAGTTGATTCTTCCCGAATATTGGGCATAGGGTCATTAAAGTCAGAATTCAAACTACAGGCTGATTGCGACCTAGAAAAAGGAAAATTACTCTGATCATCATTAAAATCAGAATTCAAACTACAGACTGATTGCGACCTAGAAAAAGGAAAATTATTCTGATCATCATTAAAGTCAGAATTCAAACTACAGACCGATGATGATCTAGAAAGAGATTTTTCGGTTAAAGTCTGAGTAAAACTATCATAGCTTTGTAAATGTGGATTATTTTGCATTATATGTGGATTTGCATGGGCTATGTTAAGCAATGGGTCAACTGGTAGGGATAAATCATAATCACTATCTGGCACTGTGTTTAGAAATCTTCTAACAGGCTCGCTATTAGGTAATTGATCAACAGAAATATCATGCTCAGATCCATCTTCTCCAATTAAAGAAACTATCCCTTTTCCTGCTTTAACAACAATTTTAGCAACTGCGCCAATTTCAAATTTCTCTTCCGGTAAAGACCCAAGAAAACCTCCGAGAATTTCAGTAGATGTATGCGATACTTCTACCATTTTTTCAGCAACTTTACTTTCGCCATTTCTCCCAGTGAAATTTTGAACTAAACTTGTTTCTCGACCAGAGCATGAAATGTCGGCAATGTTTTTTTTTACTTTTATTACTGTAATTAGATTGCCGTCTTTGTCAAATTGCTGTGTTGTTTCAGTGGAGTGGTCTTGGTGGACTTCGGCTTTATCTTCGTCTGTTGATTGTTGCTTCTGGCGCGAGATATTGCAGCTGCAAAGTGCTGTTATTCCAGCGATTAAGGAAGTAGCTCCTGATAGTGAAGCTACGGTAATGGCAACTATTGCTATTGTGGTTGGTTCCATAAAATGTCCTATATTTTATAATAAATCCATATTAAGCACTCTTGTGCAACAATATTTTATTGCGCGAAAGCTATCTTTTAGTAGATATAATTATTGTACCCTAATGATTAACTTATTATTAATTTATAAAGCAAATATTCATTCCTCAATATTAATCGTGATATAGTTATCACATAGAAACTAGTGTGTGTTTACGTGAGTGATGAGAGAATAATTTCAATAAACCGTTAACGTGAATAGGCTTATTATTTTTTGTCATTTAACAAGAATAAAAACCCCACCATAGCAATTAAGCACCCTGCGGGAATGACTGATAGAGAGTAAATAAAAGTATTAGCCGAGTATAGAGCAACGCCTTGTTCGTTGATTTCTCCTTGCCAATTACTAGCAAATAAATAGCCAATTATATTATGAAAGACATAACCAAATGACATATTAATACAGTTAATAATAGAGATAGCTAAACCAGATGAAGAGGAGTCCACTTCAGAACTTGCGGCGCTAAAGACTAAAACTTGGTAGCAACATAGAACACCAAGTCCAAACATCAGTAAAATTAAAGGAATCATTGAAAATGAGGGCATTAAAAACAACAGCCCAAATATAGCAATAGTTAGCAATGAAGTTATAAAGATCATGATGTCATTAGAGTTTATCATTGTTGCAAAAAAGACCAGTATAGGCCCGCCGCAACACATGCCAAAATAAACGTACATTATAATCATTGAACTATCAATTAATGAAAACCCAAAAATTTGATTAAACATTGGCACAGCCCAAACATCAGCAAATCCTTCAAGTGCTCCAACCATTAGGCCACCACAAATACCAATTAGCATGAGGCGGTAATTTAAAGTCACCCGTAATAATTGTTCTAATATTTTAGATTTTTGGTTAATGTGTTCGGATTTATCCATAATATTACCAAACAGCATAATTAAAAGACCAATTGATGCAATAATAACTGTCACAAACATTAAGACATTTGGTGCCCCATACCATTGAAAAAATATCACTAATGGGGTGGTGCTAAATACGGCGCCAGTTAGTCCGAATGTAAATGATAAACCAATTAGCATTGCATGATACTCTTCATCAAAGAAAGTTTTAATAATTTTTGCAATAGATAAAAACGCAATACCAGAACCAAATCCAGTTAAAAACCTAGATAATAATAGACAATTCCAACTGTCTGTAGTAATAAATACATACGATCCAGTGGCGGTAACAAGGATAGCTGCAGCAGTTACCAAATGGTAGCTAAGTCGGTCAAGCATTAAACCAAGAGGAATTTGTGAAATACCATATCCAAGATAGTAATAAGCTGATAAAGAGCTAAACATTGCAGCATCAATGGTAAATTTTGCCATTATATCTTCGCGCAAAATTCCTACTGAGAGTCGTAAAATAAATTGCAGAGCAAAGAATATATTTGCAAGGCACCACAATAACACAGGTTTTTTCGATGGGTTGTTTAGCATATTAAAGCAAAAAAGGTGTAACTATTATCTTATCCAGATCAAATAATACATAACCCATACCCCCAATGTCAATCCTATTATTATAAAATGGAAAATAACCTTGATTATTAGTAATTTTTTTCTATTCTAAGGATCAATCGCAGTAACTTAATAAAAATAAAATGACCAAAAATCAAGGCGCTATAAAATTATTCTCGCCGCGTAAAAAAATACAAAAATCACCTAATTTAAAGACTATTAAAAAAAATTTTGATAATCAAACAATAAGCAATAAGATCATTACCCAATCTGTTGAAAAGAAAGAGCAGTTAAAACAAGAAGGTGATAAAGAGAATTACGCCAGTAAACCACCTCAAAACTCAAGGATAGTGGTAAAAAAGTTAAATTTAAATAATATTGGATTAGATGACCCCAGGATATTAGAGTATCTTAAAAATGGAACCGGCCTAGAAATTTTAGGTAATGAAGAGGTTGAAAACCAGTTTCTTGTTGATCAATGATAAAACTATTCTATAATAACGATTCGAACTAATTGTTTATTTTGGGGTTATGATTAAGAATTCACGTCTAATGTTATTGTTCTTACTGAGCTGCGTTTTGTCAGGATGCTTGCCTGTTATATTTGCTGGAGCAGGAACATCTGCGTTACAATTTGCTAAGGATAGACCTGCAAATAACACAGTATCTGACATACGAATTTCAAGCGCTATTTCCGCAGAGTTCATGAAGACAGGTTTTAAAAATTTATATTCTAAAATCAGTGTGTCAGTATTTATGGGCAGGGTGCTTTTAACAGGATATGTAGATCAAGAGTCGGATATGCAAAAGGCCATTAAAATTGCTGAATCACAAGATGGAGTAGTCGAGGTGCTTAACGAGCTCATCGCATTGGATGGTAAAGTGAAATTTGATGCAGGGCAGTATGCACGTGACACTCTGATTACTACGCAAATAAAGTCAAAAATTATGGTTGATCGCGATATTCGCACTATTAATTATATGGTTATTACTTTTGATAGTGTGGTTTATTTGTTTGGTGCAGCGCGAAATGAGGAGGAGCTGCAAAAGGCTGCAAATATCGCCTCTAATATTCGTTCTGTAAAAAAAGTGGTATCTCATGTAATTATAGTTGATAATTTTCATAGTTTGAAAGAAAAGACGCCTAAAACACCTTCCACTAGTAGTAATGAGATTTTAGTAAAAGATATAGACGCAGAATTTGATAAATATTAATATGCAGAGTTTTTTAGTAGTAATTTTCTCTTTGTTAATGTTAAGTAGCTGTCAATCCAATAGTAATGCATACTCAAAGCACAAACTATCTTATAATAAGCTATCTAGGGAAGATAAAGGGAATAATAAGTATAAAGGTTGCTATAAAGTTGGTGCAAAATATACAATAAAAAATCGGCAATATAAGCCGCGCGAGGTTAATAGTTACAGTAAAAAAGGTATAGCCTCTTGGTATGGTGATCGATACGGTTTTCATGGTAACACAACAGCTAATTGCGATGTTTATAATAAAAATACTTTAACCGCAGCCCATAAGACTTTACAAATGCCGTCTTTAGTAAAAGTTACTAATTTATCAAATAATAAATCTTTGATTGTGATGATCAATGATCGCGGGCCGTTCGTAAAAAATAGAATAATTGATTTGTCAGAAAAGGCTGCTGAAATACTTAAATTTAAGGATAAAGGTGTGGCGCAAGTAAGGGTCAAATATTTACCTAAAGAGTCAAAAAAATTGTTAAATATTTTGGGGTTAAAAAATAAACCCAACTCTACGGCCAAAAAATGCTTAGATAACAAGAAATGCACTGTCAATTGCTATATTAAGTTATTTAATTATCAGCATGGGATTTGGGTTGAGTAATCGATTTAGAGCAAACTTTAGTTTAATGTGTTTTATATTTCCAGCAGGTAGTTAGGTGATCACTAACCATGCCAATAGCTTGCATATAAGCATAAATTATAGTAGAACCAACAAAACTCATTCCTCGCTTTTTCAGATCTTTGGAGATCATATCACTCTGAGGTGTTGTGATGGGTATATCTTCAAGATTTTTCCAATGATTTATGATGGGTTTGTGATCTACAAATTGCCAAATATAGGTATCGAATGATCCAAATTCTTGCTGAATTTTTAGGAAAATTAGTGCGTTTTTGCGAGTTGAATAAATTTTTAGTCGATTGCGTATAATAGATTGATCTTGACGTAAACTTTCAAGCTCTTCATCGCTCATTTTCACAACAAGATTTGGATCAAAATTTTTAAAAGCTCTTTTATAGCCATCACGTTTTTTTAATATAGTCTCCCAGTTGAGCCCAGCCTGCGCTCCTTCAAGAGTTAACATCTCAAACAGTTTAACATCATCATGAACAGGAACTCCCCATTCTTTGTCATGATATTTTGCTAGTTGTGTTTTGTTGATGTCATCTCCAAAGCAGCGCATTTTGGTAGTCATAAGTTTTATTGTATTAGGTGAATTGATTTTATATTAATTAGTTTAGCTAACATAATCAAGCTTATTCAAAAAACACTGACCACTATCACCACAAAATTACTAATTTATTTTTTTGCGATGATCTATTACCAGTTACAGCCCCGCTTCCTGTGAGCTAATTAAAAGTTAGCGTTCATAGACAACAAAGTGGCCTAAATAAGCCACTTAACATGAATTAACTATGTTTTTGTATTTTGAAAAAAAGAACCTTATAGCTTTTATAAGTAAAGGTAAAGTAATTCTTAGTCTCTTATAACCATAACAGAAATAGATGAATGCCTAACAATTTTAGAAGCATTTGGACCAAGCATATAATCTCTTAATTGTGGCCTTACTGCAGAAATTACTATTAGATCAGCATCAACACCTTCTGAATATTTGATAACTTCATCATATATTGCGCCACGACCAATATGATGAACTATCTCAACGCCTTGTGGCACGTATTTATCAACAATATCATCAAAAAGTTTTTTGTACTTTGCTTTTTGCTCGCTCATCCAGTGCTTTGGTAAATAATCTTCAACCATCTTCATGCCAAAATCGGGCATTATATGAACCAAATGAATTTTTGAATTAAAAGCATTAACGAAATTTAGTACGGGTGGAAAAACTGCTTTCAAAGAGTTTTTATCGGATAAATCAACTGGGATAATGATATTTTTAAACATAGATTTTATTTATTTTATTGACACATAGATTCATTATTAAATTCAGGAAGTACAAAATTACTTGTAAAATCCTGGGTAGATAGTTTGTTTAACACCTCATTAGAAAGTTTTAGCTGCTCTAATCTGCCCCTAACATGGTTTAAAAAGCTTGTTGTTATTTGTGGGTGTTTGGATTGGCGTGTTATAAAAATAGCTTTTGTTGCAACAGTGTCAGTATCACGAGTTATTCCCGGATACGAGCCTTTCTTTAGAGTTGCTTTAAAAAATAGCTTATTATTTTTTGTTAAAGAATCTATTTTACTACTATCCATAGCAATAAAACCTGACTGACATTTATGTGCTATCATGTTAACTAAGGAATTGGGGTGTCCGGTAAGGATCATCAGTGCATCTATTGTTCCAGAACAATACTGAGTTGCATAGTTTTCATATAAGGACTCAATATCAGTAGGTTCTTGCTTAAATTTATATAACGCAAAAATTTGTTTATAAATATCTGTGCTATCCGAAGAGGGGGGGCCGTTCGATATGTTCTTACCATCTAAATCTTGGAAAGTTTTAATATTATCATTATCCTTTGCAAGAGCGGTAAAGTAAAGATCGTGTAGATTCAATAGCTGAACTAAGTCTTCATCTGGTGCTTCTTGATCGAATTGACCGGTGCCGTTATAAACATCTGCAGCCAAAGTAGAAGTAGCAAAAGCAAAATCAACTTCATTATTTTGTAATAGCTTTATATTCTCTAATGACCCAGAGGTAGGAACTAGTTCGCATCTTTTTCCAGTTGCACTAGACATATAGCTGCATAATCTAAGACCAATCATATAATAGTCATCTAAAAAACCACCAGCTGCAATTTTTATTTTATGAGCTTCAGCAGTTTGCTCTGAGCTTGCAGATAAAGGCAAGCTATCATCAACTGCTAAAACAAAATTACAGCTAAAAGTAACTGCGATGAAAAATAAAAAGCTAACAATATATTTCATTACTACCGTGACCCTATATCTTCTGTTTCTGAATAATACATCTCCTTATCCAGTGTACCCTCGGAATGGTCTACAACCAAGGTAATTGTAGCATCGCCAGTAATATTTATTGTTGTACTGAGTAAATCCAGCACTCTGTCGATTCCAACAAGCAGCGCAACACCTTCAATTGGCAGACCAACAGAGGTAAGCATTATTGGTAGCATGATAATGAAAGAACCAGGTATGCCCGCACCACCAATCGATCCCAAAGTGCCTGTTAGAATTATTACAACATAATCAGCAAATGCCAAATCGACTCCCATAACTTGTGCGAAGAAAATAGTAGATAGCCCAAGTTTAATAGATAACCCATTCATATTAATGGAGGCGCCAATTGGGAGTACAAAAGAAGTACTAGTCTCTGATACGCCTAATTTCTGCTTACAAACCTGCATAGTTGTTGCTAAACTAGCCTTACTACTACCTGTTGACAATGCAATCATCTGGTACTCTATGCTTTTTCGATAAAAAGGCATAGGAGACATGCGACAGAATACTAATATCATTAAACCAAAAATAATATACTGCAAAATAAACGCCAGCACGATTGCTTGGAATAATTTCCCTAAAGTATATATAATATCGATCCCTTGAGTTCCGATCACCCATGCGGTCAAGGCAAAAGCTGCATATGGCGACATTTCAACAATTACTGCAATCATTCTTAGCACTAATTTAGCCGCTGAATGAATAATATCACGGACGGGATCAGCTGCAGAACCAATGCTATTAATAATAACACCGGTAAAAATAGAAAAGAAGACTACTTGCAAGACGTTTGATTCAGCAAATGCAACAAATATGTTATTAGGAACAATATTGATAAAGAACTCTAGTAGGTCAAAACTAGCATCGTTTCCTTCGTGCTCAATCGTTGCGCCAAGATCAATGTCTACGCCCACGCCAGGTCCCATCAAATGTGCTATTCCCAAACCAAACATCACGGCAAAGCAGGTTGTGCCCATATAAGCTAGCATAGATTTTTTGGCAATTCTGCCCACAGAACTAGGGTCACGCATGCCAGTGATCCCAGAAACTAACGTGAAAAATAGTAGTGGGACAATGATCATTTTAATTAAACGCAGGAATACGGTGCCTATTGGTTTAATTGCTTCTACATATTCTTTGAGATATATTCCAAATAATACACCCAGGACTAAACCCAGGAAAACTTTTTGCCATAACTTCATTATAACTCTCTCCTTATTTTTGTAATCATCGTAGTTTTACAAATTATTGCCGGGCTTTGTTGCCCCCAAAAGCCATTCAATATATTGAGGCGTTCCACTATTAATATCAAGTTTTATAATCTGAGGCAATTGATAATTGTGTTTTCTCTGTATTAATTGTACGATATTATCGTAATTACTACAAGCGCACTTAATTGTTAAGCGATATTCTGCTGCCTTAGTTAATTTGTCTTGGTATTTAAAATAACTTGTGACCTGGTCTACTTGAACACAGGCTGCTAACGATGATTTAATTAATGATTGCGAAATTATTTCAGCAATATCATGATCGCTAGTTGTCGTTAGTATAATACAACATTTATTTTTATTCAATCTATTCTATCTCTACAAATACATTTGGTGTTTCATATAGCCGCATTTTACTTATTTTATAGGCTTTACTGGTGAATATTTTAGGAATCACTTGGCTTTTTAAATGTAGTAAAATATTCTCTGCCGTTGGGTTAGTGTCAATGTAATACACTTTTTGCTTGGTGTATTCTGCAATAAAATCACCCATTTGGTCATCATCTTTGCATAAAATGATATTATGATCAAAATTTTGATCGATCCAT
>Ga0190278_1023_pt1 | contig 10806 bp, 9 predicted proteins | sample MCH_5Endo_L15_FD_131026 | JGI IMG/M metagenome (GOLD analysis project Ga0190278, IMG submission 131026) | Enriched cells of marine protists from Biology Centre CAS, Ceske Budejovice, Czech Republic - MCH_5Endo_L15 | ecosystem: Environmental > Aquatic > Marine > Unclassified | place: Czech Republic...
GTCCTGTATAGCCTCCCTATGCGATTCTCCAAATTGAAACAAGCAATTATATTTTCTCTCATGCATTGGTTTTTGAGTTATTCCAGTGCAAATTGCTTTGAAACAAGCTCTCATAATCAGATTTATATTTTGCGGATTATATTTAATACCAGATATTTTATCATTAATGAATTTGTATAGTAGATCATTTATGTGTCCCTCAACACCCCAATTGCCAAATAGCGATGGTTTACTTACCAATATACCCGATCTCCAATCATCATTAGCAGATAATCTCTCTATATTTTCTAGAGTTTTTAATACTTCAGGATTTGATTCCATTAAAATTTCATCTTTAATATCACTTTGGAAATCTGAATAATTTACAATATTTTGTTTTAATAAAGCTTTATAATTTTTTGCAAATTTAAATATATCAGGATTATCATCGACTTTAGCACAATACGATAAAATATTAACATCTATAAAATATTCAGGGTGTGCAGTAAAAACCTCTTGTACTATACCAGGATTATTTTCAATAAATTTATCTAGACAATTATATTTTCTACTTTTGACATCAACAGAGCTAATTCCTAAACAAATAGCTTCAAAACACAAAAATTTTAATGTTTTTTGTTCATCATTAGATAATTGACTTTTTGTAAATGCTTGTTCAATATACCCTTTTGCTCCCCAATCTCCTGCAATTGACGCACCTCCTATTACAGCGCCGGAACTCCAATTATCTGCTGCCGATTGTGTGGCAACGTTGTCTAAAATAGTAGCTGTTGCATATATAATATCAGCTTTAAATATATCATAAATCCCCTTAGTGGATAAAATTTTATTACAAACAGGTTTTAATATAGGCAACACTTCACATTTTGTAGGATCGGCCATCATCTGAGAAATTGCTTTATAAGCTAAAGATTTATACTTATACCCTGCAAAATCTTGGGTGGAAACGTTATTTTTGGCATAAAAATTCTGCGACTGTTTTGATAATTTACAAATATTTTTCATAATATTTTTATCATTTTCTATCAGAGTGTACTTCATTTCCAATATTGTAGCTTGAACTTTTTGCTCGCTTTGTTTAAAATTTAACTTATTAAAACTATATGCCATTCTCTGTAAAGGTTTAATAATATCCACATTATTAAACCTTTCATATAGATCTTGTAAAAGTTCAACAGCTCTTTTATTATTATATAAAGCTTTATCATACTCTTCTAGCTTATTATAAATATAAGCAACATACTCATAACACCTAGCTATTTCTTTATAGCTAGTTGGGTAAAATTTTTGATATAACCCCAAAACATTAGTATAATATACGATTGCTTCCTCATTCATACCTAATTCTGCATAAACCTCAGCTAGTTTATTTTCTGTCTTTAGTATTTCAGGGTGAAAACTATTGTTATACATATCTTTTCTAATATCTAAAGAAGTTTTATATGCCTCCAAAGCCTTTTCAGGTAAATCTAATTTTCTATAAGCTAATGCAATATTATTTAAAAATTTTGCCTTATCATCTGAATACGCTTCATTACTCATTGTATCCAAAATACTCTTAGCCTGTTTATAACAATCCAATGCGTCTTTATGGTTTTCTAACATTAATTGTATATTACCAGCTAAATTATGGCACCTGGCCACTTTAATATTTTTATCACCGCCAAGATCTTCATATTTTTTTATTGCTTTTTCACAAAAAATCAGGGCTTCATTAAATCTACGAACATAATAAAATAATCTACCATTCTCATACAAAGCATCAGCTATTACATTGTCATATGCAGTTATTCCTTTATCATAAAACTGTAATATTTTATCGACTTCAATCAGACCTTTATCATACTCTCCCTGTGCACAATATGTTTGGGTAATTTTACAATTCTCTTCCAAACACCTGATATCTTCAGCTCCGTACAATTCTTCAAAAATATTTAATGCCTTTTGGTGGTTAACTAATTCCAAATCATAGTTCCTAAAAACTATTTGTTCATATTGAGCCATATGTTGGTATATTACAGCTAACTCATCAGTGCCAATAAAATTATGATTTTCCAGTAAATATTTTACATAAGGGTAAAACGTTTCTGCTTCTTGCCAATCAGAATCACAATCTGCTGTAATTTTCGGAATTGAGAATAACATATTATGAATTAATGTATCCTCTAATTCTTTTTTAGTCATAACATTCGAATTATTGTAATCCATAATATTAGACTTGACCACTCCATGTAATTTAATACCTTTATTTTCAGCGCTATCCTGCACTAGTTCAATTAATGAAAGTGCCTTTAACTTTTCTGTTGCTTCTAGTAAACGTTCATCGCAAATATCCGCAGCTTTTTGTAATACCTTAAGGTTAATAAAATTAGGATCTAAGTACGCAGCATAACGTAATAAATTAAAAGATATTTTGCTATCACTCAATAATTCTTTGAACAATAACTCATCCCTTTCTTTCTCTGTGGTATTTTTAAAATTATCAATATACTGCTCTATACTCTGTTCAATATCAACATTTTGATCTAGTTGCTTCCTTTTTAAAATATCTGTAACTCTTGATAGTTTACTCGGCAAAATAGAACCACTCTTAAGTAATAATATGCTAACTAAATCGGCAATTTGTTGTGAAGTGCTACTTATTTTCAAATACTCAGCAAGATAACGTTTAGCTTCATATTGTGTATAAGGTTTAAGCTTAATGTTTTGAACATCATCAGACATTACAGAGCTATCTTTACTAGTCATTAAAACTTGTATTGGCAAATCTATAATATCCTTTAGATATTTTGCTATGTCCGTACTTTTATCAACATTATCAAAGATGAACAATATTTTTTTATCGCGTTCAGTAATCCTACTATTAACTAAACTCATTAAGTGATTCATATCTAATGACGATGTAGAATCAGTTAATACATTAGACTCATTATCTCCTACAAAATTTTTTCCAATAAAGCTATTTATATTAAACCCTAACTCTTCCGCTAAAGACCTATACTCAGATTCAATACCATCATTTGTACCCTTAAACCAACGAATTAAAACATTTTCTTGCCCTTTAAAACGATGGGCATATTCATTTATTGCGGCAGTTTTACCTGTTCCAGTAAAACCACTAATCAATACTAACTTATGTGTTTTAAATATTTCATCTATTTTTCTAAATACCTTTTCCCTGCCAATAAAATTTACAGGTCTTGTGGGCAATTTACTATATTTTGTAATCATATCTAACTCATATATTTTTCTTACTTTATACATTTCCACAGCATCTTCTAAATCAGGACAATACTCTAAAATCAACTTTATTTTATTGATTAATTTAAAATTAGCATCAGTAACTATAAATTGTTTGCTATCTACTAATTTATAATTTTTTACCAACAATAGAAGGGCTTTTTTAACAGAATCTGGTACATCTAATTTACTTATATTTCTACTTTTAATCCTTTTCAGAAGTTTTGATACAGTTCCTTCAACAATCGGTATCTTTAATTGGCTTTCATTAAAATCAGTGATTTTGTATTTTGCATCAAAACTCATCAAAAATTTATCCTTTGCACTATTGGGTATTATTTGTTTATAACCTTTATCACTACTATTAAAATCTAGGTATTTAAAGCTTTTTACGATTTGCATCACATTTGCATCACCACGACAAAATGCAATTAAAATACCAAGCATTGATTTAACGGTCTCTCCTGGGAAAAATTTTGATACTATAGCAGCAGAAGGCCTAGCTAACAAATTACCAACTGAGTTTGGAATTAAGGGCAAGTAAGTAAAAAGACTTTTTACCCCCTCTTGTATGGAAGAATCAACATTATAACTTTTGTACTCAATCAATGGCCAGTTTTGGACTTGTTTACATTTTTTTGATCGACCTGTTTCCATGTCAAAACATTCTATTATTGGATCTAAAAAATGACCGTTCAAACTTAAAAAAGTATATGCATAATTTTCTTTTTCTTTAAACAATTCTCTCATTTTGTTAATAATATCCAAATTTTTTACTATTTTTGTACAAGTATTAATTAATTGTCCACGAGCATTTTGCTCCCCATACTCTAGCATATCCGATAAAATACTATCAGCTTTTTGAACAGGATGATCTATTTTAGGGTGTAATCTAAAAACGTTACCAGTGACTTGCCTGTTACATGAATTTACCAAATTGGGAGCAGAAAGATATATCTTTAGATTTAGTTTTTTAGTATCAAAAGATTCATTAGGATTTATATTTGACTTAAAATTAGACAAATGATCACCAGTACCTGGACTATCAAAAGTTACCGCAGCAACATCCGTATAATCAAATTCTGTATGGCAAAAATATATACTTAATTCTGATAACCAAGCTCCCAAAGAATGGCCTGTAAACGATAATTTATAATCTCGCTCTGAATGCTCATTTAAACTTTTTAATATTTCTAATACAGTCTCAGTGGATTCATAAGCAGCCATTTGCTGAACACCTATCTCACCATTAAGGATTTCTGCAAAGTCAGCCTTTAGCGATTTATCTTTATCAAACAATGACCCTAAAACTATGTTAGTACCCCTATGTGCCAGCACTGCATGATTATCTTTCTCATTGATGTACAAAGCACTATAATAATCATCTGAAAATTCAGGGGCAAAAACCGTATGCACTATCCAATTCTCTAAATAATCATTATACTTGGATTTTACATCATCTTCAGGAAAACATAACATATCCCCAGGTTCAAACGAAGAATAAACACACGCGCTCAAAAGTGAATGCATGAAATCCGAAGGATTATAAGGTTTTTCAAGGTCTAATTGGCTAATTTTTGGCATGGCTTTACTTGATATTTACATTGCTTTTAATACTGTTTAAAAATTAAATCTAAAGTTTATTTATCTAAGTATTAAGCAAATAAATATTATTTGCAAGTAAAAATTTTAAGTCATATTCATATTATTAGTAAATTATGATATAAAAATACTTACAAGGGCACTAAAATTTATTCGAAACAAAGTAAGATATACTGGAACTTAATATATCACAAGCAAGAACTAACCTACCAACTGGGATTCTATTAACACCAGATTCATATTTAGCTAATTGCTGCTGGGTAATACCAATTTCCTCTGCTAATTCTGCTCGCGATATTTGTAAAATACTACGACGATTCATAATACGTATGCCAATAATTTTATTTAATCTGTCTAGATATAAGTTTTTATTTTTTTTCGAATTATTCATGAATATAACCTCAATTTATTGTTTGTTACGAAGTTATATTTTGACAGCAAATTTTATATTAAACAACCCGTAATTTTAACGGGGTTTTGGGATTTTTTTGCATTAAAATGATAATGTTTTTCGGAGGGTTAAATAATCAACACCCCACATTTTTACTTTCTGATATTCTAAAATTGATTTATATCCTAAACCATCAAATAAATTTATAGATGGTCCATTTGACATCATAATGTTCGCATAAATATAATCTATGCCCAGATATAATTTTGCATAGTTTTCTAGAATTAAAATAATAGACTTTGCAAAACCTTGCCTTCTATGCTCGGGTAAAATAGCTAAATATATTTCTACCCCAGAAATATATTTATTCTTAAAAGATTGTATTCCGCCTCTTCCTATAAGTTGCTTATTTTGATAAAACAACCAACATAAGGCGAATTCACTTGTCAGATCTAAATGCAAATATGTGTCGGTATATTTACCACAAACATTTTTTAACAAATTACGATCCCAAGTACCTGAGTGCCTTATAAATGGAAAAATATCAGAATTATTTACTACTTTAATAATTGCTTTTTTGTGGCCTGCAGTATTACAGAAGGCCACAAAATTGATATCACTATTATTAAAATTTAGGTTTTGCAGCATATTTATTATTTATATATATTAAAAATAAAATATGAATAACTGCACCAATTATTGCACCTTCAATTTGAGAGTCTAAAAAACTATTCCACCAAAATGTAACTAATGATGATAATATTACACCAATTAAAAATATTCCGTTCCCAAAAGTTTTTCCGTATAGAGCTAACACAAAAGGTATCAGTATAGTAGGCATCCAGAAGCTAAATGCATACGACATTATATCAATAATGTTATCAAAACTATGCGCTATATAAAATGAAACTAAGCCAATCGCAAAAGTAGAAATTCGCGCATATTTAATTTTTACTCTTTCCGACATAGAACCACATAGATAACCCATAATATCAGAAACAAATGTTACGCCTATAATATGCAAATCAGAATCAGCAGATGACATCACAGCTGCTAAAAATGAACAAATAATTAGCCCTTTTAATCCAACTATTAAGAATTTATTGATAAAAAATGTTAGCGCTATTTGAGAATCAATGTTGGGCAATATATTATGCAAGCATATGCCTATTATTCCAATCAAAGTAAAATGGACTAAAGACATATAACCAGAATATGTATTAGATTTAATCGCTTGCTCCGTATTTTTTGAAATTAAAAGCCTTTGTATGTAAGAAGGATCAAGAGAAGAAAATAATAATATAATAAATAATGAAGAGTATTTCACCGTATTTTCACCATACTCAACATGGCTATAAAACAGATTATTGATACCGAATCCTAATGAAGAAAAATCTGCATAATAAACACTTACTATAAATAATAGAGGTATACAGACGATTATAAATAAATACTGAAATACATCAGTAAAAACCACAGACTTAATACCACCGAAAGAAGAATAACTTAATATAATAAATGCACCAATTGCAGAACTTAGTAAGAGTGGTATCTCAAAAATTGAATTTAACACATGACCAAAGGCAAAAATTTGACTACCTACACTGCCTGTCGAAACCAAAATAGTAAAAACAGACGTTAGTACTTGACCGGGTTTACCATAAACTCTGTGCATTACATCACTAACAGATAAACAACCATAAAAAATAGCAATAAATACCCCCCCCCCCTTCTCCTATAACCTTTGCGCATAGTCCATAAGTTGAACCACCACCAATTACAGTGGCAAAAAGGGTAGCTGTTAATACCGTGGTGCTATAATTTCGTTTAGATATAGGGTATTCACTAAAAGTCATTATATCTTTTCCCGAGTATATCCCCATCACTAATGTAGAAATTAAAAATAAACTTACTATAAAACAATCAATCATCAGATCACCTCTCTTATTTTGTTTTTTGAATGAAGGCCCATTTTCCTTTTGGCATCAATAATATAGCCTTCCACTGTTCTACTACTGATACCTAACTTACTAGCAATCTCTTTCATTGAAAGTCCATCACTATATAACTTAACACTTTCCCATTCGCGTTTACACAACTGAATAAGCAAATCTTTATTATATAAAAATACTTTTGAAAATTTAATTCGCTCCAAATCTTGTTTATATTGTTCGTATTTATGCACAACATTATCGCTACTGATAATACTATTTTTAATGTCATTATCTATATTGATTAATGGAACATTTTTGTACAGCAAATCAGAAAATTCATTTCTAAAGTGCATTAAAAAATTTTCAAAACCATCTTCATTATTAATATAAAAATTTATTAAATCCAAAGATTCTTTTGTGCCTCCAAAATGAAAAATTTCTAAAAAATCTCCCTGTACTTTATATATATCCAACGAATTCCAAATACCATTGCTATGCATATGCTTTAAAACCTTGTTATGATTCATCATTGAACCAGAAATGATATATTTAAGTATACCACTATTGACTTTATCAATAACGGTTACATATCCGTCGTGTCTTTGGTTTTCAAATTCTTTTAATTTATCACTTCAGCTTCATCACTAATTTGGATCTCTATATTAAACTTTCTGCCGTCTTCACCTTCTGCTTTAATATCTAAAATAGATAACTTATCTTCTTTAAAGCTTTTTTGGTTATAAGAGTTTAGTCACGTAATTTCCTTTACTTTATCTTCCTTACTCACAATAGAATTAATTAATGAAAGCAGCAAATCCTTATTCTCTTCAACGCCAAAAATCTTTTTAAACGCTAAATCTACCCTTGGATTAATATCGCTCATCTTTGTACCTTGTCTTTTAACTAGTAATTATTTTGAATAATATAACCTATCTTGCTCAAAATTACTAGCTAACATTTGTTTTCCACTTTTTCTTGACTTCGGATAAATTTCATACGTTAACAAGTTGTAAAGATGAGGCAACAAAAACAGTTGATTGTTATTATAATCGTAAATCGTTAATAATATTTCTATCTAAATGCAAGATAACTTCTTTTAATAATTTTATGCTATTATCATAATCATTTCTATCAATAATACCAATATGGCTGTGCGCGTATCTGACAGGTATCCCTATATTCACAGCAGGCATACCTTTGCCTGCTGATTGTAAACATGAAGCATCTTGTCCATAAGATAGCTCCAATTCCCATTGAATTGGAATAGTATTCTTTTTTGAGATTTCTCCTAATGCATGCACTAGATTTTGATTAGGCATCATGCTTCCATCATAAATAAATATAGCTGGTCCGAGGCCCAATTTTGGTATAGAATTTTTTGTAAATTGTGTTGGATAATCTCTTGCAATTCCAGCTTCTATATTGATTACTATATTTGGCTTTAATGACTCATAAACAACCTTGGAGCCTCTCATTCCTAATTCTTCTTGCACTGTAGCTGCAAAAACTACATTAATTTTACTTAGCAATTTCGGATCGTTATTAATTATTCTGATAAGATCTAATATAATTGCAAGACCAACTCTATCATCAAAGGCCTTTGCTGCATATCTTGTTTCTGACAATTTTTGAAATTTAAAATCTGGTATTACAGCAAGACCAGGTCTTATACCTAAATCAATTAATTCTTTTTTTGATAGCCCAGTATCCAAAAATAACATGTTTTTATTTGCAATAGGGGATTTAGTAAAATCACTTAACACATGAGGAGCATCCATCCCACTAACCGCAGTTATATATTGACCATCCGGAGTTCTAATAACCCATTTTTGACTCCACAATACATGATCCATCCACCCACCAAGCGGCACAACTCTTATAAAGCCATCATCATCAATTTCACTGGTTATAAAGCCTACTTCATCCATGTGGGCCATTACTAACAGGGTGGGCTTTGTTTCGGAGTGCGTGGTAAATTTACCTATTAAATTACCCATTCCATCAATTTCGTACTGAATTTTATTCTCTGTCCAATATTTAGACAATATTTCTCTTACATCTCCCTCAAAACCACTAACACCGTAGGCATTGCAAAGCTTTTTTAAATTTTCTAAGCTTGTATCAGCATAAACTGAATTAGACGAAATCAACAATAAATAAAAGTACATTAATATCGTTTTTAAAGAAAAAAATTTCATATCATCACCCTATATTTTGTTTCATATTCTGGATTATTATATTTCTACTACATCTGATTTAAATATGCAACTCTTGCGTAAGGTAAATAATCTAAATATTACACACCACAAAAAGCACTAGTTATGCCAATGCCCAGATTAAATGTAACAAGACATACAGGAGACAACACCTATAATAAAACGAGCGAACAAATAACAAATTTACAGCTAAAAATGGGACTGGGTATTACTCTAATTTCATATCGTTCTAGCTATATATTAGAGGGTTTTTTTACAAGGCCCAGTACACAAAGAAATAGCATATTTTTCTGCATTTGTAAAAAAGTGGATAATTGTATTTGGATATGATAATGTGTTTTTGTTTACAGATAATTCAGGAAAGCCTGCATCTGAGATGCCTTGTCCAGTATATTTTAAGATAGATTCTTTTATAGTCCAGATTTGATAAAATCTTTTGATAGAATTTTTTTCTAAAACCCATTTTATTTCTTTTTGAGAAGAAAAAAAATTAAGTAGAGGTAGATAATCAATGTTTGTATCCATAAATTCAATATCGATTCCTATTTCATTTATAAACGATATTCCAATCAGACACAGATCTTTTGAGTGAGATATATTAAAAAAAACTAATCCATCGCTTAAATAAGGCTTGCCATTGACTCCATACTTAAAATTTATAGATGAAATATCTTTGTTTAAAATAGATGCTAAAGCAAATTTTAAAAAAACCCTGCTAATAACAAATTTTTTTGCATATTCTAAATTACTAAATTTCTTACATTTAGAATATTCTTCATTGTTTAAAAAAAGAATTAAAAATTTATAATCATCGCAGCTTAAATTTGAAATATATAGAGTATATAATAGGCAGTTTATGCCGCTCTTATTTATTGTTTTTACTCTGTTCTGAAATATATCTAATAATTTCATGTGTATAAACTCTTAAAAAAAAATGTCCTCCATTTTGAAAATTGATCAAATTTACGTGGGGACAAAAGTTAATCCACTCTGCTATTTTAGAGTGATCTATAAGTTCGTCGTCTTGTGCATTAAATATTAAAGCCTTTCCTTCAAATTTTTTTACTTCACTAAATTGATGACTAGCACATAGCAGTAAATCATTTTTTAATATTTTAACAAATGGATTCAAAGCTTCAGCAAACTCATTTGTATTAGAGAGATCAGGATAGTAATTTTGAATCATCCACTCTAATAAATCTTCTTTGCATGCCCGCTGAGAAAATGCTTCTATATTCCAAAATAGAGGAGCTTCCAAGCCTGAAAGACACAAAAGAAGAGGTTTCTTCGTTAACAAAGCGCTAACATGAAAAGCTAACATAGCTCCCATACTATGACCAAATAATATAAAATTAGAATCTTTAGAATATTTAGAAATTGTTTGAGCAATAAATGTAGAAATATTATTAAAATTGGGTTCAAG
>Ga0190278_1024_pt1 | contig 10699 bp, 10 predicted proteins | sample MCH_5Endo_L15_FD_131026 | JGI IMG/M metagenome (GOLD analysis project Ga0190278, IMG submission 131026) | Enriched cells of marine protists from Biology Centre CAS, Ceske Budejovice, Czech Republic - MCH_5Endo_L15 | ecosystem: Environmental > Aquatic > Marine > Unclassified | place: Czech Republic...
TTTGCTTCCAAAGCACCTTTCTGAACTTGATTACGTATATTTGCAGCATTTTCTGTGCGTGGGTTATCATCAGTAATTACTACCTGGTTAGCTATTTTTGTTGCAACCTGCCCCATTACCATCCTTTTTGATGGATCTCGGTCTCCACCACAACCAAACAAAACAATAAGCTGAGATTTGTTTGGACATAGTTTTTTTAGCTCAAGCAACGATTTTTCTAAAGCGTCTGGAGTATGAGCATAATCAATAAATATATTCATTTCAGTATTTGATTCAATTTTTTGCAAACGCCCACATACTGCTTCCACCTTAGGTAAAACATCGTGTATTTGATTATAATTTATACCTAAATGATATGCCATTCTTGCCGCCATTAATAAGTTATTTGCTTGGAATGAACCGATAATATTTGTATTAAATTCATATATTTTATTATCAATAGAGTACTTTACTCTCTGCTCTCTAATTGAACCCAACACCTCAATTATTTCAATATCATCACCTATGACTTCGCATTCAATAGACTCAGAACTAAGCTGAGCAACAACTTGCTTAAAAACACTAATTTCTTTATCAATAAGAGCTTTTGAATCTCTTTTTAGGTGAGTAGTGAATAGTTTCATTTTTGCAGCAAGGTATGAATCCATTGTCTTGTGGTATTCCAAATGGTCTTGCGATAAATTAGTAAATCCAGCGCAATCAACTTTTAAATTTCCCAATCTATTTTGATCAAGACCATGGCTAGATGCTTCTAGCGCAACATATTCAACACCCGCTGCATACAAATTATGCAATAATTTACGAAATATTACTGGGTCGTAAGTTGTTAATCCATCTGTTGAAACTTGCTCAAAAACAACATTACACTCAACTCCAAGCGTACCGATCGAAGCACTTCTTTTACCGAGTAATGATAAGATCTGATGCACGTACGAAACCACCGAACTCTTACCATTAGTCCCTGTGACGGCTACTATTTTAGGGGGGGTGTTGGGGTAAATTATTTCAGCTGCTAGTGCAATTGCCTCGCGTGTATTTTCAAGGTAAATAATATTATGATCATTAGCTAAATCTTTTTGAGTAGTAAATATTAATTTTGCGCCGGAAGAAATAGCTTCATTGATATACTCATTACCATCATGAACAAGGCCTTTAATAGCAAAAAATGCACTATTACTCTCTATTTCCTTTGAATTAGCTGTAATATGATTAATTTTAAGCTTTCTGAAATATTCTTCTAACTTATGTTTCATTATAAATTTTATACTCTATATCATTTAGTTCTTTAATTTCTTGACTATTTGGGTCCATTTTAGGAAGACCTAATAGCGATATCATTCTTTTAAAAATCGCACCAACCGTAGGGGCTGCCGACCAACCACCTCCAGCGAAACCAAACGTTTCCTTAATACCAACTGGCTCGTTAAGAACCACATAGACTAAATATTGCGGTTTAGAAGCTGGCATTATCCCAACAAAAGAAGATATTCTTTTACTTTTATCATATTTTCCGTTAACTGCAATATTTGCTGTTCCAGTTTTACCCCCTATATAATAACCATCAACTCCAGCTTTTTTACCTGTGCCAGTAGATACTACAAGACGCATTATTTTTTTCAAATCATTTGATGTTGATTCTTTAAATACCCTTGTACCTTTTACCAATTTATTTCTTTTAATTAGTGTTATTGGGTATAAAATGCCACCATTAACCATCGGAATCATTGCCTGCGCAAAATGAGCTGGACTTTCGGAAATACCATAACCGTAAGAAATAGTTGTAAGGCTTAAGTCAGTTAGGCGTGAATAATCAGGAAATAATGGCCTAGCCCTTTCTGGTAATTCTATTTTAAGTGGGGAAAGCAGCCTTAACCTTCGCAAATAATCCATCAGATCCTTTTTACCAATTTCTAGCATAATTTGAGCCATACCAATATTAGTAGATTTAATAAACATATATGGCAATGAGTGCCACCCTTCTAGCTTATACGTATCTTTTAACTGAAATCCCTTCACTTTCATATAGCTTAAATTATACGCATCCGTAATTGCCGTTTTTCCCGAATCAATACCGATTGCTACCGTTAGCCCCTTCATACTAGATCCAACTTCATAGACGCCTTGGGTTGCCATATTAAATAATTGTTTTGGCTTAGCTTTGCCTGGATAATGAGGGTCAAAATCTGGCTTACTAACTAGGGCTAATATTTCTCCATTATTAGGGTCTAGAATTATTCCAGAGCCACCTTTGGCACTGAATTTCTTGATTGTTTTATCTAGTTCATCACTTAGTATATTTTGCATCCTTACATCAATAGATAACTGCAATTTATTGCCAAAATCACTACGATCTTCAACTTCTGGTTGGCTAGTTAGAAACTTATCATAAAATTTTTCTATTCCAGCTAAACCGCATAAGTCACGCCCAACATAACCAACAACGTGTGAAAGCAAGGGTCCGTAGGTATAAAAACGTTTTTGCTCTCGCTCAAACCCAAATCCAACTAAGCCTAAATTATATAATTTCTGCTGTTCTAAAGGCGTTATATCTCGCTTAATCCAAACAAATGTTTTTTTACTACGCAATTTATTAAGCACTTCTTTTTTATTCAACGAAGGAATAATTTTGATCAGCTTTTGTGCCTCATGCTCTGGATATAGTACTTTTTTAGGGTTTGCATACAAAGAGGCTGACGATAAATTTACCGCTAGTAAATTACCATTACGATCAGTTATGTTAAGACGCTTTGTTAGTGTTTGAGTATTACTTCTCAAATATTCCTTTGATAATACGGATAAATTCAACAACCTAACACAAAGGCTAAAAAATAATATCGAGAATAATAAAATTAAAAAATTGATACGTTTTTGTATAGTAATATGGGAAGTACGCCAGTAAAATAAAGAATCTTTATTATTCCTCATATCTATGATGCTGTTAATGAATGAACTAATATTCATAATGTTGGTTGCCCATCTAAGTATTATATTATCTTCTCTTCTTTGCCGACACCAATGTTATATATTCTGTTGGACCTTTTTTATAGCGCCAGTTAATTTTCTTAATACGGTTCTGCGCTAACCTAATTGGAGCCTCAGACTTATTTTCTAATAAATCTGTTTGTATCTGAGCTAATTTAGTTTCACCTAATTTAATATATTTCTCATTTAATGCAGCTAGTCTTTGAGGGGAAGTCAAATAAGAAAACTCTGCTTTTAATATATTAATAGAATCGGCTTCACGCTGAACCTGCTTTTGCACTTGAGCAAGTTCCATCCTTATATTGAGAACCTCTTCCTTTACATAAAAAAGCGAATAAATTACCATTAAACAGCCTATAATTATTACTGAAATAGGTGATTTTTCAAGCCACATCATCACCTCCTAGCCTTTCAGACACCCGCATTTTTGCTGATCTTGAGCGGACATTACTTCGAACCTCTTCTTTGCTTGGAATTATCGGTTTTTTAGTAATTGTTCGAAGCCAAATATTAGGATCTGTATTTTTCTCTGGCTTTGCGTATTTTGAACGCGATACTTTTTTTGCCGAATGAGTTTTGAAGCAATCTTTAACAATACTATCTTCCAAAGAGTGAAAAGAAACTACCACAAGACGCCCATTATCTTTTAGCAATTCTTTTGAGGCTGCTAATATCTTTTCTAAAGATTCCAGTTCTTTATTAATATGAATTCTTATCGCTTGAAATGTTTTAGTCGCTGGGTCTATTTTTGCATTACGAAAATGCATTGACTCACGCACTATTTCAGCAAGTTCAAGAGTAGTTTTAATGGGCTGCGTTTTTCTATGATTCACAATTGCTTTTGCAATAGCCCGAGACTGCACCTCCTCACCATATTTATAAATTATATCAGCAATCTCTTCTTCACACGTTTCATTAACGAATTCTTCAGCGCTCATAAATTCTTTATTCATACGCATATCAAGTGGGCCGTCTTTCATAAAAGAAAAACCACGCTCAGCTTGATCCAGTTGCATTGAAGACACCCCAATATCCATTACGATGCCATCAAACTTCTTACCGCTTAGAACAGATGGCGCTTCAGCAAAATTAGTTCGTATGAAAGAAAATCGATCACCAAAATTCTCTTTTGTTTTTGCAACAAATTTTGCAACATTTTCATCTTGATCTAAAGATGTTAAATGGCAATCAGCAGAGGACAAAATCGCATTACTATAGCCCCCAGCTCCAAAAGTACAGTCAAGATAGGACCCACCATCTTTAATAGAAAGGTTTTCTAGCACTTCTTTTAGTAATACTGGGTAATGCTCATTATATTCTGAAGGAATCATACTCATGTCTTATCCCCATTTTCAGAAAAATGTATATTTTTCAAAATAGCACGATTATTCTGCGCTATCTCCTTTGCTTTATCAAGATGCTTTGCAAAATTATCTGGGTTCCAAATTTCAAATACTGCGCCCTTGCCAACTATGCATGCTTGAGTTGTTATTGCTACGCTTTCCATTAGATGCGACGGCAAACTAACCCTCCCCTCATTATCAAATTGTAGATGTATCGACTCACCAAGTATAACTGTTTCAAAAGCATCGCGCTCACTTGAATATGGGTCTAGATGGGAAATCAGCTCATTTAATTTACTCAAACGAGACATGCTACAGACTTCAATACAATTATTTTTAAAAGAAGGATAAACAACAATTCCCCCAATTTCCTCTTTTGACAAGCCAGATCTATAGGTAGCGGGTATGGACACCCGGCCCTTCTTGTCAACTTTGTTATTATATCTCGATAAAAAGATACTCATAGTTTATTTTTATCCTACAATCTGGTCTTAATGTATATTAAATATTATATCAAATAAAATGGGGTAATATGGGATATTATGTCCTTATGTGGAGAATAAGGGGTAATTTTGGTTACGTCAAGTGATATTTCAGTAACATTTACATTTTTTAATTAAGATAACCACAAGGTTATTCTTATTTAATCAAATTTTTTTACTATAGTGAAAAAAATGACCTTATGATTGATAGACAATTGAATTCAGGTGCTGTTATTTTACGCTATAGTAAACTAAAATAAAAACCCCATCTCATCTAAAATGACGAAAGTAGGGTTTTTTCTATTAGATTAAATTCAGAGTAAAATTATACCGCATCAACTTCTTCAGGCACTTCACCAACTGCTTCCAAATCTGAATTTTGATCATCTTTGACATCTAATGATTCAGCAATTTTACTATTCTCCTCTTGCAGAGATGAATGAAACTCCTTCTCTTTAGTGAATCTTTGTATTTGCTTTTTATTTTCATCAGTCAATTCAGCCCCATGCTCCACAAGCATCTGATACATATATTCTAACTCTCCAGATTTATAGCTGAATAAGACATTCTCATCTTCATCCACCACCTGACCTGATGATCGAGCTAGGTTCAAAGCATAATCTATTGCTGTGAAATCATCTATGTCAGCAGCATCTATATCAACACCAGCATCTAGTAGCGCTTTAATAGCTTCCTTACTACAATAATTTGTAATAGCTAAATGCAAGGCTGTTTCGCCGTAGATATTTTTAGCGTTAACATCCACTACTCCATGATTAATCAAAAGAATTACACCTTCATTATTGCGCTCTTCAGCCACTAAGTGTAAAGCATTAGTACCATCCATATCCGATCTATTTGGGTCAATTCCGTTACTCAAAAGAAATTCTAATGTTTTAATATGATCAACGTCTCTCACGCAGTGTATCAATGTGATATTATTTTTTGTATTCATAATATCCTGAACACCAGCATCTAGCAGCTTTTTCGCTTCTTCTAAATCTTGAATAAGTAGACTTAAAAACAATTTTTGCTCTATATCGCTTATACCGAAATTAGCTGCAATTTGCTCGTTGTTTATTTCTGCATTTCCTACCGCGCCACATTCTTTTAGTTTGGCTACCAACACATCTCTATCATCATAGATTTCTAACCTTAAGCCAAGAGGAGACTCTCCTAAGGCATTCAATATATTTACGTTTGCTCCATTTTCGATCAATAACATAGCAATCTTAGGGTTAACAATCATGTCGCAAGCGCAACTTAGGGGCGTGTCACCCCTAGCATTTTGCGCATCAATATTCACTCCTCCCTCTTGAAGGATTTTTTTCACCTTATCAACATCTTGCAAAGCGACAGCCTCAAACAATTTTTGCTCTTTAGGTGAGTTACTCCTGGTCAAGACCTCGATTATTTTGACATCTCTTAAAGTACTTTTTTTCATAATGTAACCTCTGTAACTTATTATTTATTTATGCCGCAACAATAAATAATTAACAGTATAAAGTCAACTACTAATTAAAATATTTGATAACAGATTTTAACAAACCTTAACTTTCAACGGGGTCGTCATCTACATGAGTTTTTTCATAATTTTCAACTCGCATCTGCGCCTCGATACACAAAGTTGCAACAGGTCTTGCTTCAAGTCTTTTAATACCAATTTCTTCGCCGGTTTCGTCACAATATCCATACTCACCTTCATCAATACGCGCTATTGCTTGCTCAATTTTATTTATAAGCTTACGATACCGATCCCTGGTACGAAGCTCAATACCAGTGTCAGTGGCCACACTTGCTTGATCTGTGGGATCAGATTCTTTCCAATTAGTATCATCTTTTAAATGATCAAGTGTGTCATTTGATTCTACCAAAAGAGAGTCGCGCCAATCTGTTAGTTTTTTACGAAAATAAGCTAGCTGCATTTCGCACATATATTCTTCTTTATCAGATGGTTTATATCCCTCTGGTAATTTAATTTTATCCATGTTTTTTCACTATTTAAGTTTATTCATAATGAATATAAACCAAAAACAGCCTTGAATACAATAATAATCTGTAAAAATTATTTTTTTGTGTCTGGGTGTGATTTATTATATATGGATTCTAAGTGCGCTTGGTTAATTTTAGTATAGCATTGAGTGGTTGAAAGGCTCTGGTGACCTAGCAAATCTTGAATTGATCGTAAATTCGCTCCATTTTCCAAAAGATGTGTCGCAAAACTATGACGAAAAGAGTGGGAACTCATTGATTCGGGCAAGCCCGTTGCTCTTCGAAGGTTGGTTAGCTCTTTATTAAAGACCGACCTTTGCAAAGCCCCTCCTTTTTGCCCGCGAAAAATGGACTCATCGTCTTCAATGTGGTAAGGCATTGCTACTAAATATTGATCTATCAATTGACGAGACTGGCTAATCCAAGGGATTGAACGCTGCTTCCCGCCTTTTCCAGTGATTATAATAAAGTCAGAATTTTGCAGATGTTTTTTTGTTATCGATAAAGCTTCTGAGATCCGAAGGCCACTAGCATAAATTAGAGTCAGCAAAGACTTATTACGCAAATGAACCCAGTGTGAATCACCAAGCATCTCAATGCTACTTAAAGCCATATGTGCATCATCTTTACTCAAAGATTTTGGTAGCAATTTAGGCTTCTTTGGTGGCTTAATGACATACAGAGCATGGCACTGCAGCCCATCTGTTTTCTCCAGGTGCCTATAAAAACTTTTCACAGCCGACAAAGCTCTTGCATTTGATGCTGGGCTGTAATTATCAGAGTGCCTTTGCGATAACCAGCTACGAACTAACCTTATATCAATGTTTTTAATATTTTTAAACGCACTATTACAATCATTGTAGTAGGACATAAAGTTAACAAAGTTTGATATATCGTTTAAATATGACTCACAAGTATTAGCACTATAATTTTTTTGTATTTTTAAATACTCTAAGAAATTAGTAATTTTGCTCTGAACTTCGGAGTCACATTTCAGCATCATTTACCTATACAAAAGTTGCTAAATATCTCGCCTAGAATCTCATCAACAGTGATTTTACCGGTAATATTACTAATTGCCTGTACTGTCATTCTAATATCCTCAGCAGCTAGAACCAAATCATCTTGAAGAGCGAAACGCTGCAAATTATCCACTGCGTTTTCTAACTGCGCCCTATACCTTGCACGCGTTATTTGAGGAGTATCAGAGGGTGATGCAATTTTTTGCGCAATATTCACTACCTCATTATATAGGTTTTTGACACCCATTTGCTTCTTTATAGATAACTTAATAATCGGCACATTAAACTTCTTGCATTCAGCAAGAATCATATCATTTTCAGGGTTTAAATCAATTTTATTAACTAAAATAATCGTATTGTGATCGACTATCTCCTTAAACAACTCTATTTGTGAATTTTGTTGCGACGAGTCACACATAATAATCTTAATATCAGATTCCTTAGCAACGTTCCAAGCCTTGGAGATGCCCTGCTGTTCAATCGCGTCATTTGAATGATCATTAATGCCAGCTGTATCTTGTAATATTATTGGATAGCCGCTAATATCTAGGTGCCCTTCGATCACATCCCTTGTAGTCCCTGCAATATCAGAAACAATTGCAAGGTCACGTTTCATAAAATTATTAATCAAACTAGATTTGCCAACATTTGGCCTTCCAACAATAGCTAGCTTAATGCCATTGCGCAGCCGCTCACCACGATTATTATCATCTAAATGATGACTTATCGAGTGAATTAGTTCTTGAATATTCTTTTGCACATTAAGCTGCGTAGTTGCTGGTATGTCCTCGTCTGGGAAGTCAATATAAACTTCAATCAACCCCATAATTTCTAATAATTTAACTCGCCACTCTTCGTAAACTCGCTCTAAAGCACCCCCAAGTTGATTTACTGCCTGCTTATGTTGCATTTCAGTTTCTGCTTCGATCAAATCTGCTAATCCTTCAGCTGAAGTTAAATCCATCTTGCCGTTTAAAAAAGAACGGCGTGCATACTCACCAGGTTCAGCCATTCTCACATCATCAATCGCTATCATTGCCTGATGCATCATTTTTATTACTGCGAGGCTACCATGAGTATATATCTCAGCAGAATCTTCACCGGTAAAGCTAGACTTGCCCTTGAAGTAAACAACCATAGCTTCATCGATAAGCTGCTTATTTTTTGGGTTATATATTTTCTTAAAATACATCTTCCTAGCCTCTAGCTTGGCGTAATCATGACCTATAATTTCACTTAATGCCTTGAGCGCATTTGGGCCAGATATTCTAAAAATTGCCACACCAGCCTTACCCGGAGCTGAGCATTGCGCAAAAATAGTGTTCATTATATTACTCAAACAGTTGAAAGAAATTTAATATTCTTATATTATACTATTGATTTATAGTCAATGGAAGTGACTATAGTGTATTTTAGTATAAATTTAGGGCTTTTTTAATAATGAATAAGAAAACAAAAGATATTAATGTTGCATTGAGCAAGTTAAGTTGTCAAATCAGTGATTTCGACTCTGAAATACTAGATTTAATAAAAGCAGAGGAAAGAGGTGAAATATATAAAAAATTTATTTGTCGATTCCTAAATTATATTCCAGTAGATTACAGGTCTTTATCAAAAGCAGAAATGCTAAAAGAATGTACCCTTGATGCTTATAATTTTTTTCAAAACAAGCCTATAAAACAAAGAAAGTTTGTTATAGAAAAAAGCCAACATCAAAATAGTGATTGTATAACAATTAAAATATTAGAGAATAATCGACCATTTATTATTGACTCACTCAATAACTTAATTGCTAAACTAGCTCTACAAACTATCTCTACATTTCATCCCGTTATCAACTGCCGTCGTAATGAGCAGGGAGAGATTGTTGATATATTCGATAAAAGTAACCCAGATAGCGATGAGTCATTAATTTATATCAAAGTAATGGGAAGCTTTAGCGAAAAAGAAATTCAGTCTTTGAAAACAAAAATAAATGATTTGTTGAATCTAGTGAACAAGACCTTTGACTCATGGAACCTATTAATTTTCCCAAGCATTACATTTTTATCAGAATAGTGCTCACTTTTAGAAAAGTTAATTATTGTCGATATTTCAGCCAAATTGTTTTGCCAGATTTCTTTTGCACCATCTTGGCTTGTTATTTCTGCGTCGGTGAATGGCTATTGTAGCAAATAAATGAGCAAAGTCTTGAGCTACTACAGTAATGTTATCTGATATGATTTCACAACCAAACTTATCAGATAAATAACAGCTAATTTCATTATAAGCTTCTGGGGTTAACTTTTCACGGGGCATGAATACTATAAAATTAACAAATGAATTAGACCAGTCTTGCTGTATAAATAGCTTTAGTTTATGGCTGCGCATGCTTGAGAGCATATGAATACACATGCAGTATAAGTCTTTTTCATCGACTTGAATTAATATGTCGCGTGGTAGCGATTCAATAATATTTTTGATTTTTTTTGTATTATAGCCATCAAGGACCAAAAGAAACTAAAATTCTCAGAAGAAACTATGCATCGTGATCTGGTGAACATAACGACTAACTGGTCAGATGATCTACTAGAGGCGTTATCAAATCAGTTCGGCGAGCATGATGGTTCTATTAAATACAGCCACATTGAGCCCTCTTTTCCCGCTGATTACAGGCATAAATTTACTGCCAAGAACGCATTAGAAGATTTAGAGAATATAATCAAATCCTCGTCTTCAAATGATCTTGTATATAACCTAATTCGTAAAGAAGGCGAATATTACCTTAAAATATATAGCCCAAAATCAAGCTTAATATTATCTGAGATACTACCTCCTATTGAAAATTTAGGCTTTGTAGCCATTGGTGAGCAAAGCTTTGCAATTAAAGAATCAGCCT
>Ga0190278_1025_pt1 | contig 10420 bp, 10 predicted proteins | sample MCH_5Endo_L15_FD_131026 | JGI IMG/M metagenome (GOLD analysis project Ga0190278, IMG submission 131026) | Enriched cells of marine protists from Biology Centre CAS, Ceske Budejovice, Czech Republic - MCH_5Endo_L15 | ecosystem: Environmental > Aquatic > Marine > Unclassified | place: Czech Republic...
ACGATGGTTGCAAGCGAGGTGCCCACGGCCACTTGCATCGTTAAAGCCGGGTCCATACCCGTAAGGCCAAGTGCAAAATAGAGGGCGGGGACGATAACAATACCGCCACCGACACCGAGTAGCCCCGCAAGGATGCCGCCAGCGATGCCCGCACCCGCAGCAACGCCCATCAAGGGCAAGAGTGTTTCCAATTCCAGCATGTCGATCCTGCCCGCTTTTACATTCCCGACCTTGGGGAACCAATTTAAGATTGGTTTACGCGCTGCATAAATTGTTCGTCAACCCCAGCGCTTGCCACGTGAGGGAATAGGGCGGTCTTGCGTTAGGATCGCCTCAGTTTGGTGCTGCAAAACCTGCGTGTGTGTCGAGGAGATACTGTGCGATCAGAGGTTTGGCCGCAGCGCCAAGGGCCGAGGCATTTGCGCCGATCTGGCCTTCTTCCACCTGAGGCAGAATTAAACCACGCGAATCCAATGTGGGGAGCTCTTGGCGGATGCGTTCAACGAGGCGGCTGCGGACGGGTGCAGGCATGGCACCATCGATCACCACGGCCTGAAAATCGATGATCGCGCAGGTTGTCAAAGCAGCCCGCGCCAGTGCGCAGGCGGTTTCTTCCAGCCATTGATCGACAAGGGAGGCGAAGGGGCTCCAGTCCTGTGGCTGCTGCCAAAGTGCGCTGGAGTCGATATCGGCTTCGTTGAGCTGCCGTTCGAGTTCGCGGATCGAGGCGCTATCGAGCAAGCGACAAATGCGACCATCGGCCCGTTGGGAGGGCAGGGGGCCAAGTGCACCGGCGTTGCCCATGCCGCCCTCATAGACGGAGTGGTTCAGCACCACGCCGCCGCCAATGAAGGAGGCGATGAAAAAATACACGCTGTCGCGCCACCGACGGCTGCTGCCGAACATATGTTCGGCACGGCACGCCGCAGTGGCATCATTGATCACAAAGACTTTGAGCGAACTAAATCGGGCGATCTCGGTTGCGGGATCAAGGGCGCGCCATGCGGTGAGGCTGGCCTTTGGGGCTCCGATTTGCTCGTGCCAGCGCCAGAGGTCAAACGGCGTAGCCACACCGATACCACAGATGCGCGCACGTTGTTTTGCGCTCAGGTCAGCGCTGATCGCGTCGATGCTGGATTTGATAAAATCAAATACTTCGGTGGGCTGGGGATAGGGGTAGCGGAGCCGCCGTTCAGCACGCACACCACCGCAAAAATCCGTAAGCATCAGATCTGTGCTGCGCCGGCCAATCTTTATTCCAAAGGAAAACAGCCCTTCTGGGTTGATGCTCATTGGGACCGAAGGTTTGCCCACGCGGCCCTTCTGGCTTTCTCCCCTTTGGACCAGACCATCCTGTTCAAGCTTGCGCAAAATGACCGAAACCGTCTGCGACGACAGCCCGGTGCGGCGTGCCATCTCGCTCCCCGGTAGCGCACCGTCCTGATGCAGCAACGATAGCAACAACCGCTCATTATAAGCGCGCAATTCACTTTGGCTTGCGCCGGTGGTGTGAGGACGTGGATCTGTCATGCCCGGTCTATGCGCTCCTCCCTTATCTGAGGCAAGAGCTTGCGCGCGCCGAGTTAATAAATCAACTTTATTTATTTATTGACAGAAACGTGGAATCACGGTTTTCATGCAGTCAGTCACAGCGAGGGCCCCGGCGAAGAAGAGGGCTAAGCGATGCATATACACAGAGTAAGATTGTTGTTTCTGGGAGGAGACCATGAAGAAACTTTTGCTGACCACGATAGCTGGTGCGGCCCTGTTGGCGGGTGCTGCGCAAGCCGATGAGAAGGTGACCGCCTGCTTGATCACCAAGACGGACACCAATCCGTTCTTTGTAAAAATGAAAGAAGGGGCGACCGCCAAGGCGGAAGAACTGGGCATGGAGCTCAAGTCCTTTGCAGGTAAAATTGACGGTGATCATGAAACCCAGGTGGCTGCGATTGAAACCTGCATCGCTGATGGCGCTAAGGGTATTTTGCTGACGGCATCGGACACTTCGTCGATTGTTCCGGCTGTTCAACAGGCCCGTGATGCCGGTCTGGTAGTGATTGCGCTCGACACGCCGCTCAGCCCGATCGATGCCGCTGATGCAACCTTTGCGACCGATAACTTCCTTGCGGGAGAGTTGATCGGCCAGTGGGCGGCGGCCTCGCTTGGCGAAGAGGCGGCAAACGCAAAGATCGCGATGCTCGACCTCGGCGTCAGCCAGCCGACAGTGGGTGTATTGCGCGATCAGGGCTTCCTTCAGGGCTTTGGCATTGATCTGGGCGACCCTAACAAATGGGGTGATGAGACCGATCCGCGTATCGTTGGTAACGATGTGACCGCAGGCAACGAAGAGGGTGGTCGCAAGGCGATGGAGAACCTTCTCGCCAAAGATCCAATGATCAATGTGGTCTACACCATCAACGAACCTGCGGCGGCAGGCGCTTATGAGGCGCTGAAATCCATTGGTCGTGAAAACGACGTGCTAATCGTCTCTGTCGATGGCGGCTGCCCCGGTGTGCAGAACGTCAAGGACGGTGTGATCGGTGCGACCTCGCAGCAGTATCCGCTGATGATGGCCTCGCTCGGCGTTGAGGCGATCAAGAAATGGGCCGATGAGGGCGTGAAACCCGAACCGACCCCTGGCAAGGCCTTCTTTGACACAGGCGTCGCATTGGTGACTGACAAGCCAGTCGAGGGTGTCGAAAGCATCGATACCACTGAGGGCACCAACCTCTGCTGGGGCTGATCTGAACAGGTGGGGCCTATCTGGTCCCACCCCTTTGGCGCAGGCCGTGTGGTGAAGTGCGCGTTCGATCCAGAGAATGTCATGTTTGAAACAGGGCGGCGCGTATTCGTCGCCCTTTCACCCCAAAATATAACAATAACAAAGACCAACCCCGCCACAGCGGGTGATTTGGAGGAGTATCATGTCTACCCCGCAGAGCTATGAAGCCGCGGTTGCCGGAAGCCCGGACAAGGTGGCCGAATTCGACCATGGCCCGCAGAGTTTCATTCAGAAATTTCAGCACGCATTGCATGTAACGCCTTCGCTGGTGCCATTGATCGTGCTGGTGATGTCCGTTGTGATCTTTGGGCTGCTTTTGGGATCGAAGTTCTTTTCCCCCTTCGCGATGACCCTGATTCTGCAGCAAGTGGGCATTGTCGGCATTGTCGCCTGTGCGCAGTCTCTGGTGATCCTCACTGCGGGGATCGACCTGTCGGTTGGTGCAATTATGGTGCTCTCATCGGTGGTGATGGGGCAATTCACCTTCCGTTATGGTGTGCCGCCGGTCATGGGCGTGGCGTTTGGGCTGCTCTGCGGGTTGCTCTGTGGCTATATCAACGGCTGGCTTGTGGCCAAGATGAAGCTGCCCCCCTTTATTGTGACCCTCGGCATGTGGCAGATCGTGCTGGCGTCAAACTTCCTCTATTCCGCGAATGAAACCATCCGTAGTCAGGAGATCGCGGAAAAGGCCGCGTTCCTGCAGTTCTTTGGTGAGAAATTCAAAGTGGGCGGTGCGGTCTTTACTTATGGCGTCATCTTCATGATCGCGCTGGTTTTGATCCTCGCTTATGTGCTGCGTCACACGGCTTGGGGGCGGCACGTCTATGCGGTCGGTGATGACAAGGAAGCGGCGGAGCTTTCGGGTGTCAACACCGACAAGGTATTGATCTCTGTCTACATGCTCTCGGGGCTGATCTGCGCCTTTGCGGGATGGGCTTTGATTGGTCGTATCGGGTCGGTTTCGCCTACATCCGGCCAGCTTGCGAATATTGAATCCATTACTGCCGTGGTGATCGGGGGGATCTCGCTCTTTGGCGGGCGGGGCTCGGTCTTGGGGACCTTCTTCGGCGCGCTTATCGTTGGTGTCTTCACCCTTGGTTTGCGTCTGCTCGGGGCGGATGCGCAATGGACCTATCTCCTCATCGGCGTGCTCATCATCGCCGCCGTGGCTGTGGACCAGTGGATCAGAAAGGTGTCAGTCTAATGGAACCCATTCTCAGAGGCCGCAATCTGGTCAAACGCTATGGCAAGGTGACCGCGCTCGATCACTGTGATTTTGAGTTGATGCCGGGAGAGATCCTTGCGGTGATTGGCGATAACGGAGCGGGAAAATCGACCCTGATCAAGGCGCTCTCGGGCGCGGTGATCCCGGACGAGGGCACTGTGGAGCTGGACGGAAAACCAGTGAACTTCCACTCGCCCATTGATGCGCGCGAGGCGGGGATCGAGACGGTTTACCAGACGTTGGCCATGTCGCCTGCGCTGTCGATTGCTGACAATATGTTTATGGGGCGCGAATTGCGCAAACCCGGCTGGCGCGGCCAATTCCTGCGCCAGTTGGATCGCAGCCGTATGGAAGAAGTCGCCCGCGAAAAGCTCAATGAATTGGGGTTGATGACAATCCAGAACATCAATCAGGCGGTAGAAACGCTCTCTGGTGGTCAGCGTCAGGGCGTAGCTGTGGCGCGCGCGGCGGCTTTTGGTTCTAAAGTCATCATCCTTGATGAGCCGACAGCAGCGCTTGGAGTTAAGGAAAGCCGCCGGGTGCTTGAGCTTATTCAGGACGTGAGATCGCGAGGCATTCCGATCATTCTGATCAGCCACAACATGCCGCATGTGTTTGAGGTGGCCGACCGCATTCATGTGCATCGTCTGGGCAAACGGCTCTGCGTGATCGACCCCAAACAACATGAAATGTCGGATGCGGTGGCTTATATGACCGGTGCAAAGGAACCCGATCCGGAGTTGTCTGCCGCATGACCATCGATGCGCTGTGCCAAAGCGTGATTGAAAAGCTCGACACCGCGCATCAGGGACGTCAGTTGGTGGCCCTGTCTGGCGCGCCGGGCAGTGGGAAATCAACGTTGTCAGCCCCTTTGGCCAAAGCGCTGACAGCGCGTGGATTGAAGGCCGAGGTGGTGCCGATGGATGGGTTTCATCTGGACAATCGCCTGCTTCAGGCACGCGGGTTGCTGGCGCGTAAAGGAGCGCCGGAGACCTTTGATCTGGATGGATTTATGCGTTTGTGTCAGGCGCTGAAACAGGCGGATCATGTGGTCTATCCTGCGTTTGACCGGGAGCGCGACATTGCCATTGCGGGCGCCGCAGAGGTGGGGCCGGACTGCCGTGTCGCAGTCATTGAGGGCAATTATTTGCTCTTTGACGCGCCCGGTTGGCGCGATGTGGCAGCACTTTGGGATGTGTCGATCCGACTTGAAGTTCCCAGCCAAGAACTGGAAGCGCGGCTGATACAGCGCTGGCTGGATCATGGTCTGGATCACGCGGCAGCCGTTGCGCGGGCGCAGGGCAATGATTTGGCAAATGCGCGCGCCATTGATGCTGCCAGACTGCCCGCAGATCTGATCTGGCGCGCAGCATCGGCCTTTGAAACATAAAGGAGACCGGGGCATGAAACGCTCTGAGGTGAATGAAATTTTGGATCAAAGCTGGTCTTTTATCAAAAGCCATGGGGTGCATCTGCCCCCCTTTGCGCATTGGTCCCCGGATCAGATGCGCGCGGTTGAGGCGGCTGATATCCGGGCACGCGGCTTGGGGTGGGATATTACCGACTATGGGCAGGGGCGTTTTGATGAACTCGGCCTGTTTCTATTCACCGCGCGCAATGGCAGCCACGAGGATCTGAGCGCCGGGCGTGGGATGCTCTATGCGGAAAAGATCATGATTTCGCGCAAGGACCAGCTGTCGCCAATGCATCGCCATAACCTCAAGGCGGAGGACATCATCAACAGGGGGGGCGGCACGCTGGTGATTGAATTGTTCGCACCCGATAAAGATGGCGGTATTGACCGGGTCTCACCGGTGACTGTGCCCACCGATGGGATCGCGCGCACCTTGCCTCCTGGGGGTAAGCTGATGCTGGAGCCCGGTGAGAGTGTGACATTGATGCCCGGAATTTGGCACGCGTTTTGGGCGGAGGGCAGTGATTGCCTGATTGGCGAGGTCTCTACCGTGAATGATGACCGCACCGATAATGTGTTTGAGATGAAGATTGGACGCTTCAGTGAGATCAACGAGGACGCAGAGCCTACGCATCTGTTGGTGTCTGATTACTAAGCGGAGCGCCGGGTCAAAGCCCCGGCGCACAGTTTTGTGTGACGAGGGGCGCTGCCCCTCGTGCGCCCCGAGGTATTTTTAAAAGGTGAAACTGGGAGTGGGTTTAGTCCGGCTGAGTGTCGACTGATCTTTTGGGGAGTGCGTTCAAAAACACCTCCACCTCGCGCAGGTTTCGCAGGATGTAGATGTATTTCTCCGCCGGAGCATTGTCGATCAGGCGCTGAATTGCACGGCGCGAACTGTGGCGCGTGCGCCAGATAAAGCGATAAAATTCCAGACTGAATTGTTCGGGGCAGCCGTCGGGCATGTCGGGACGCGACCGCCCCCAATAGATCAGCGAACGTCTGACGACGCGCCACAAGCGCAGGGCGAGCGGCACGTCGAGCCAGATGATGGTATCGGCGCGCGACAGCCGGTCGGGCCAGGTTGCCGAGTGGCCGCCCTCAAAAATCCATGCCGGGCGTGCGTGGACTTCAAGGCACAGGCGGGTTTTCTCATCACGGGGGCGCTCTACCCAGCCCGCAGACCAGTGGATTTTGTCGATGTGAAACACAGGTAAGCCGCTGCGCTGACCGAGCTTTTGCGCAAGGGTAGATTTGCCCGAACCGGGTTGTCCGAGGATCATCACGCGCTGCATCTGGGCCTCCTTTTACGCAAGAGGGCCGAGATACTCTTTTTCCCGTATGACGTGCAAGACGCTTTAATTGCTGTCGAGGCGTGAGAGGGTCAGGCCGGTGGAAAGGTCTGCTCGAGTGTATTGTATCGGGGTGACCAACCTGTTGCCTGCATCAGGCGCGCGGAGGAGAGTCTTTGATCCAGCATTGGCCCTTCGGCCCAGTGCCCCTCGCGGGCGAGGACGGCCATGCGCGGCAGGCAGGTTTGACGGCCATCGTGATGGTGAGAACGGGAGAGCGTAGCGGCAATCTCGCCGACAGTAACGCCAGTTTGGGCCACGGCATTGAAATGGCCCGTGAGATCTGGTCGCTCTGCCAGAAGGCGATAGGCAACAGCGAGGTCAGTGCGGTGGATCAGTGGCCAGCGAATGTCGCGGCTGCCCCAAATCTCAACCGGGCGATTGGCTTTGATATCTGCAAGCATACCGTCAAAGACGCCGCCTTCTTCGTGATACACCATCGCGGGATGTAGCGTAGCGGTTACAAGGGCAGGCGCATTCATCAGCAAATGGGCATGATCGAGCATCGCACTGAAAGCCGGTAGCGGCGCAAAGCCATCGTTCTCTGTCGCGATGCGGCCCTGTGTGTCACCATAGAGCCAGCACCCGCCGGTATAGACAACACGCAAAGGTGTAGAACGGTGGTTGGCGGCGGAGAGAATCGTGTCGACCACGGTGCGATCCGCCGCGACCATCTCATCATCGAATGTAATCGCGGCGTGGATCACGACATCCTGATCTTTCAGGGCCTCTGACCATTCCTCAGGCTGGCGCATATCACCGCGTTGAACTGCGGCCTCTTGGTCTGACACCGCTTTGGCGGCGGTGTCAGATCGGCAAAGTGCTGTGACGTGATGTCCCGCGCTCAGGAGTTCGCGCAGGACGGCCGTGCCAATCGAACCTGTGGCACCAAGAAGGAAAATTCGCATGTGTGGTCTCCGTTAGAAGCTGTGGAGACGGTTTTCGGATCTCAACTATGGTTGAGGGCAAGCGAAAATTTTGGGTTGCGCCTAAGCGTCTGGCAAGCCCGCAATTTTTGGCGCCGCTGCAATGCCATCGACCCATGCCGCACGATCCGACCAGCAGATCCCGGCGGTGATTGGCACATCGGGGGCGGTGTCGAGGCATCCGGCAGGGATCACGATGTGGTCATTGCCCACATGGGGCATCGGGCCTGCACAGGTGGCGCAAAAACTACGGTGGTGGCGGCTGCCGTGGTGTTGGTAGTGACGCAGTTCTGATTTGCCTTGTGTCCAGCGGACCGACGCGCCCGGAGCAAAGAGGTTTGCCGCATGGGCTGAGCCTGTTCCCTTGCGACAGCGTGAACAGTGGCAGAGGAAGAAAGCTGCAACATTGCCCGTGATCTCAAACGCAATCGTGCCGCAGAGACAGCTTCCGGTGTAAGTCTGTGTCATGAGGTCTCCTTTGGCGGGCGCGCTCGTACGGTGTCGCGCCGTTGTGCTTGGGTCAAGCCTCAGTCGGGCGGTTTGGCGCGCAAAAAACGGCGCGGCAGAGAGACTGCCGCGCCGGTTTGTTTAGTACATCAAGCGCAGGCCTTAGCGCGAGAGCTGGCTGGCCTCGCGGGCAAGCTCTTCGATGGCTTTCCAGTCGCCTGCCTCGACCAATTTGGAGGGAGCGACCCAGCTGCCACCTGCGCAGACCACATTGGACAGGCTCAGATAGCTGTCGGCATTTGTTGGGCTGACACCTCCGGTGGGGCAGAAGGAGATTTGCGGCAAGGGCGCGCCAATGGCCTTGAGCGCGGGAGCACCGCCAGAGGCCTCAGCGGGGAAGAACTTCAGCATGTCATAGCCCAGTTCCAACAGCGCCATGGCTTCGGATGCGGTGGCAGCACCCGGCAGCATCGGCAGATCGGCGGCCAATGCGGCGTCCAGCAACAGCGGCGTGGAGCCGGGGGAGACACCGAATTTAGCGCCCGCTGCAACGGCGGCGGTGACATCAGCGGGGGTGACCAGCGTCCCGGCCCCGACAACGCCGCCTTCGACCTGCGCCATTTCGCGGATCACATCGAGGGCTGCGGGGGTGCGCAGGGTGACTTCCAGTGCGGGCAGGCCGCCAGCCACCAGCGCTTCGGCCAGGGGACGGGCGTGGGCGACATCGTGGACGACCAGAACCGGAACGATGGGGGCCAGCGCGCAAATCTCGCGCGCCTGTTTGCTGGCGTCTTGCGGGGTAAGGGCCATGGGATCAGACTCCAAATACGGTTGCGCCGGTGTCGGCGGAGGTCACGGAATTGCGGAACAGGGCGAAGAGTTCGCGCCCGGTGCCGTGCTGATAGGATGTGAGATCGGCGGTGGCGGCGGGGCGGTCGAGCACGCCTTCGGTCAGCACCTGCAGATCGCCGTTCAGCGCATCCACCCGCACCACATCGCCATCCTGCAGTTTGGCGATTGCGCCGCCGTCGAGGGCTTCGGGCACCACATGGATCGCCGAGGGCACCTTGCCCGAAGCACCGGACATGCGGCCATCTGTGACAAGCGCCACTTTCTGCCCGCGCCCCTGCATGATCGACAGGAAAGGCGTCATGGAGTGCAGCTCTGGCATGCCATTGGCCTTGGGACCCTGGAAGCGGACCACGATAACCACGTCACCCTTGTCGAGTTCACCTGCCTTGAAAGCGGCCTTGGCCTCGTCCTGATCGTGGAAGACCCGTACCGGAGCTTCGACCACACGGTGTTCCTCGGCCACGGCGGAGATCTTCATCACCCCGGTGCCGAGGTTGCCGGTGAGGCGGGCAAGGCCGCCGGTCTTTTGGAACGGATCGGAAGCAGGGCGCACGATCTTGTCGTTGAGCGTTTCCGAGGTGCCCTTGCGCCATGTCAGTGCGCCTGCATCAAGGAACGGCTCCATCAGGTAAGAGCCAAGACCCTCGCCGGTCACGGTTTTGGTGTCGGGGTGCAGGTAGCCCGCGTCCAGTAGCTGGCCGATCATGTAGCCCAGACCGCCTGCGGCGTGGAAGTGGTTCACATCCGCCAGCCCGTTGGGGTAGACCCGTGCAATCAGTGGCACCACGTCAGAGATTTCGGAGAAATCCTGCCAGTCGAGGATGATCCCGCCGGCGCGCGCCATGGCGATCAGGTGGATCAGCAGGTTGGTGGAGCCGCCGGTGGCCATCAGCCCAACCATACCGTTCACGAACGCCTTCTCATCAAGGATATCGCAGGTCGGCGTGTAGTCATTGCCAAGCGCCGAAAGCGACAGCGCGCGCTTCGCGCCCTCTTTGGTCAGCGCGTCGCGCAACTCGGTGCCGGGATTGACGAAGGAGGAGCCGGGCAGGTGCAGCCCCATGAACTCCATCAGCATCTGGTTGGTGTTGGCGGTGCCATAAAACGTACAGGTGCCGGGGCCATGGTAAGCGGCCATTTCGGCCTTCAACAACTCATCGCGACCGATCTCACCCTTGGCAAACTTCTGGCGGATCTGGGCTTTTTCGTCATTCGAGAGGCCAGACGTCATCGGCCCGGCAGGCAGGAACACTGCCGGCAGATGACCAAAAGCCTGCGCGCCGATCACTAAGCCGGGGACGATCTTGTCGCAGACCCCGAGGAAGACGGCGGCGTCAAAGACGTTGTGCGACAGCGCGATGCCTACGGACATGGCGATACTGTCGCGCGAAAACAGCGACAGCTCCATGCCTGCTTCGCCCTGTG
>Ga0190278_1028_pt1 | contig 9704 bp, 7 predicted proteins | sample MCH_5Endo_L15_FD_131026 | JGI IMG/M metagenome (GOLD analysis project Ga0190278, IMG submission 131026) | Enriched cells of marine protists from Biology Centre CAS, Ceske Budejovice, Czech Republic - MCH_5Endo_L15 | ecosystem: Environmental > Aquatic > Marine > Unclassified | place: Czech Republic...
AAAGCTGGAAGAGGTGGAAAGTCCTGAGCTGTTCCTCAAGGGAGAAATTGGCGGCCAGTAAGTCTATTGGGCCGATGCATGTGCGCCGCCGGGCGCGTCCCATAGGGCTGCTCTCTGTGGCGCGTACGCCGCGCGCGGAGCTATGCAGAAAAGAAATATCTTCCTTGCAGAAATTGGTGCTTGATCGACTCGAAGTTTTGCCCGATATGCGCGCTTAAGACGCCAACGCACGCGCCTCTGTCGAAAGGGTTCACAGCCCTAGGGTTACGTAGCGACGGTAACGTCTCTGATGGAACTGAGCGGCCATAGATGGCCGGGTCTTTTGGAGATGACCATGACTGTATTCGTGACCGGGTCTGCAACCCGCGACGACGTGACTCTTGTCCCCCGCCACCTGCAATATATCGCCAACACCCGGTTCGAGCGCCCGACGCTGGTGATCGACAGCGAAGCTGTGGCGCGTCAGTACATGGGGCTTGCCCGTGGTCTGGGGCGTGCGCGTATCCACTACGCCGTCAAGGCCAACCCGGCACCGGAAATCCTGCGCCGTCTCTGTGCGCTGGGGTCGAATTTCGATGCCGCCAGCCGCGCCGAGATCGAGATGTGCCGTGCCGCCGGTGCCTCTGCTGCGCGCATCACCTTTGGCAACACCATCAAGAAACCCGCAGACATCGCATTCGCACATGCGCTGGGGATCACCCATTATGCGGCGGACGCCGTGGAAGAGCTGGAGAAACTTGCCGAGCATGCGCCGGGCGCACATATCTGCATTCGTATCCTCGTTGAGGCGTCTTCTGCCGATTGGCCGCTGAGCCGCAAATTCGGCTGCGCGCCGGATATGGCGGTGGGGCTGATGGACCGCTGTGTTGCGCTGGGTCTGGTGCCACATGGGCTGTCGTTCCATGTGGGCTCGCAGACCCGCGAACCCCAGATGTGGGAGCCGATCCTCGATCAGGTTGCCGACGTCTGGCAGGCGGCCCGTGCGGCAGGCCACGACCTCAAGCTTCTGAACATCGGGGGCGGTTTTCCGGCAGGCTATCGCAATGCGGTGATGGCGCCGCAGGACTATGCCGCCGCGGTCATGAAGCGGGTGAATGCCTGCTTCCCCGACGCGGCCGAGGTGATGGCGGAGCCGGGGCGCGGACTGGTGGCCGAAGCCGGTGCCATCGCTGCCGAGGTGATGCTGGTGTCGCGCAAACACGACAGTGATCTGCACCGTTGGGTTTACCTCGACATCGGAAAGTTCTCCGGTCTTGCGGAAACCATGGACGAGGCGATCCGCTACAAGATTACCACCGACCGCGACCATGAGACCATGGGCGCTTGTGTGCTGGCCGGGCCGTCCTGTGACAGTGCCGATGTGCTCTATGAAAAGCAGCCCGTTCAGCTGCCGCTGGGGTTGAAATCCGGCGACCGCGTGGTGATCCACTCTTGCGGGGCCTATACCACCACCTATGCGTCGATCGGCTTCAACGGCTTCCCGCCGCTGGATGTTGTGGTGCTCTGAGGTCATCAGGACGCTGAGACGCCCCTAGGCGCTTGAACAGTCGTCCGGCTGCAAGGCCGGACAGCACTCACCCAAGGTCGGGCGCTATCCTTGTTCTGTTAAGCCATGTATCAGGTAGAAAACAGAACAGGGAGACCCGCGCAGAATGTCCGACACCCAATTCCCCATCCCCGCCGACGCAGACACCCGCCGCGCGGTGCCGCCGGTGATCTGCTATCCAAACGAGACCTTGCCAAAGCCCGATCTGGCGCTCTATCGCGCGGCACGGGACGGCGCGGAAAAGGTCGCAGAGGTCACCGTGCCGCCGCGCGAAGCGGCCACCTTCGAGGTCGCCGCCGGGCAGTTCTTCCGCATCTCCTCCATTGAGGGGCCGCAGGTCGGGGATCTGAACCTGTGGAACCGCAATGACATTTCCGAGCGGTTCTTCTCCGGCAAGACCCGCGCCCTTCATGGCACCCATGTCACCACGGGCGAGCGGCTGTGGTCGAACCTGCCCTATATGCGCCCGATGGCGACGATCATTGCCGATACGCTGGACTGGTACGGCATCGATGCCTATGGCGGCTCCGTACATGATGTGATTGGCACGCGATGTGATCCCTACACCGGCAATCTGCTGCAAGGCAGCCAGTATCACCATTGCTGCCATTCAAACTTGACCCGGGCGCTGGCCGATCACCTTGGCCTGTCGCTGGCGGAGGCGGAACCGCATGTGCATGATGTGCTGAACGTCTTTATGTGCACTGGTTTTACCCGCGATACCGGCCAATATTTCATGAAAGCGAGCCCGGTGCGTCCGGGCGATTATCTGGAGTTTTTTGCCGAGATCGACCTCTTGGGCGCGATGAGCGCCTGCCCGGGTGGCGATTGTTCGGCCGAGCATTCCAGCGATACGGCGGCCTGCCATCCAATGCTGGTGGAGGTCTTCTCCCCCAAAGAAGGCAGCCTTGCCGCGTGGCAAAGCCCTGCTCTCAATGGCTATGACCGCAGTCACGGGTGCTGAGCGGCTGCAATAGAGCGGTGATTAAAAAGGGCCGTCCCTATACTGGGGACGGCCCTTTTTGGTGATATCCAGCATCCACCAACTCCCTTGCGCGGAGAGAATGGATACCGGGAAACGCGGCTTAAGCGAAAGCCGCAGCGAGGGCGATTTCCACCATCTCACCAAAGCTGCGTTCGCGTTCCTCAGACGGGAGAGCTTCGCCGGTTTGCAGATGGTCGGATACGGTCAGCACCGCGAGGGCGCGGCGACCGTAGCGCGCGGCGAGCGTGTAAAGCTCTGCCGCTTCCATCTCCACTCCGAGGACACCATGGCGGACCATCTGTTCATTGAGGTCGGGGCGCTCGTCATAAAAGGTGTCGGAAGAATAGATCCCGCCCACATGGGGCGACAGACCCTGTGCATCAGCAGCCTGCACCGCATTGCGCAGCAGGCTCCAGTCGGCACTTGGCGCGAAGTTCACGTCTTTGAATATGGTACGGGAGGGCGTGTTGACGCTGGTGGCGGTCATCGCGATGATCACATCGCGCACCTTAACATGCGGTTGCATGCCGCCACAGGATCCGATGCGGATCAGTGTCTGAACGTCGAAATCCCGGATCAGTTCGTTGGTGTAGATCGACAAGGACGGCATTCCCATGCCGCTGCCCTGGATCGAGACCCGGTGTCCGTTCCACATGCCCGTATATCCAAGCATTCCGCGCACTTCATTTACGAGGCGCACATCACTTAGAAATGTTTCCGCTGCCCATTTGGCGCGATAAGGATCGCCCGGAAGTAGGACGGTTTCGGCGTAATCACCTTTTTGTGATCCAATATGCACAGTCACTTAATCGCGCCTTCCGTATCAAATTTCCAGATCGGATATATCGACACCATTGCTGAGTGCCGTATGGACCCAATGCGGTTTACGGCCACGGCCTGTCCACGTTTCGTCCGGATTTTCAGGATTGCGGTATTTCGGGCTTGCTTTTGATTTCCGTGCGGCACCTTTTGCCGAGTTGGAAAGGACTTCATCGAGGGAGAAGCCATATTCAGCAGCTGCCTGCTCTGCAGCTTTCAATGCTTCGGTGCGTTCGCGCTGTTCGGCATCTTTCAGTGCCTTTTCAACGTCTTTGCGCAACTGAAGCAGGTCCTTTCGGGACATTTGGTTCAGATCGAGGGACATAAGTTTTACTCCGTAGAATTTAGCCACGACAAAAACTTCGGGCTAATGCACTTAATGCCCGAATTCTCAGTGCAGTTCAGCACTTAATTTTCGTTTTTAGCGTTTTTCGGCGAAATTCGTCTGAGTGGAATTAAACTGATGTGTTTGTTTTTGCGAGCTCGACTATATCTTTCATGATTGAATTTAGTTCGAAATTCTTTGGTGTGTAGACTCTCGCAACGCCCATATCGAGGAGCATATTTGCGTCGTCTTCGGGAATAATTCCCCCCACAACAACAGGCACATTTTCCAGTCCTGCGTCGCGAAGTTGGGCCAATGTGTCCTTTACCAATGGCAAATGACTGCCCGAAAGAATGGATAGACCGATGACATGGGCTGAGTCGCGTTGCGCACTGCTGACCAGTTCCTGCGGCGTGAGGCGGATGCCGTCATATGTAATGTCCATGCCGCAATCTCGGGCGCGGAATGCGATCTGCTCGGCACCATTGGAATGGCCATCAAGGCCGGGCTTGCCCACCACGAATTTCAACCGACGGCCAAGCTGATCCGATACGGCGTTCACCGCGTCGCGCAGATCATCAAGCCCTTCTGTCTTGTTAGACATGGACGCAGAGACGCCAGTGGGGCCGCGATAGGTGCCATAGGTCTTGCGCATCTCCTCGGCCCATTCGCCGGTGGTGACGCCTGCGCGGGCGGCGCGGATGGAGGCAGGCATGATGTTCTCGCCCTCGCGTGCGGCCTTGCGCAGCCCTTCAAGTGCTGCGGCCACCTCGGCGTCATCGCGCGCATCGCGCCATGCATTGAGACGTGCGATCTGGTCGGCCTCAACCGCCGGGTCGACGGTCATGATGCCGCCATCCTCGGTTTGCAGCGGCGAGGGTTCCCCGTCGGTCCATTTGTTGACGCCGACCACCACAGTTTCGCCGGCCTCGATGCGGTTCAGACGTTCGGCGTTGGAGTCCACGAGGCGGGACTTCATGTACTCGATGGATGCAACCGCACCGCCCATACCCTCCAGCGTGGCAAGCTCGGCGCGCGCGCCGTCCTTCAGCGCCTCGACCTTGGCGTCCACCACTGGGTTGCCATCAAAGAGGTCGCCGTATTCCAAGAGGTCGGTCTCATAGGCGAGGATCTGTTGCATCCGCATCGACCACTGTTGATCCCAGGGGCGCGGCAGGCCGAGGGCCTCGTTCCAGGCGGGCAGTTGCACCGCGCGGGCGCGGGCCTTTTTCGACAGCGTCACGGCGAGCATCTCAATCAGGATGCGGTAGACGTTGTTTTCAGGCTGCTGTTCGGTCAGCCCGAGGGAGTTCACCTGCACGCCGTAGCGGAAGCGGCGGAACTTTGGGTTGTCGATCCCGTAGCGTGTCAGGCAAATCTCGTCCCAGAGGTCCACAAAGGCGCGCATTTTGCACATCTCGGTCACGAAGCGGATGCCTGCATTCACAAAGAACGAGATACGCCCGACCAGCGCCGGGAAGTCCTCGGCGGGCACGCGGGGTTTCAGCTCGTCCAGCACCGCCTGCGCGGTGGCCAGCGCAAAGGCCAATTCCTGTTCCGGCGTCGCACCAGCCTCTTGCAGGTGGTAGGAACACACATTCATTGGGTTCCATTTGGGCACGTTTGTATAGCAGTACTCCGCCACATCCGCGATCATCTTGAGGCTGGGGGCCGGGGGGCAGATGTAGGTGCCGCGGCTGAGGTATTCCTTGATCAGGTCGTTTTGCACCGTGCCCTGAAGTTTTGACACGTCTGCGCCCTGTTCTTCGGCCACCGCAATATAAAGGCTAAGGAGCCACGGCGCGGTGGCGTTGATGGTCATCGAGGTGTTCATCTGCTCCAGTGGGATCTGATCGAACAGCGCCCGCATGTCGCCGAGATGCCCCACGGGCACGCCGACCTTGCCCACCTCGCCCCGCGCCAGCACGTGATCGCTGTCATAGCCGGTCTGGGTGGGCAGATCGAAGGCCACGGACAGGCCGGTCTGTCCCTTGGCGAGGTTGGCGCGGTAGAGGGCGTTGGAGGCGGAGGCGGTGGAGTGGCCCGCATAGGTGCGGATCAGCCAAGGCCGGTCCCGGCTGGGGGCTTCGGGGCGTTCATTCTGCGCGAGCGACATGGCGGGCCTCGTGAATCATCTTGCGAGCAATAAAGTTACGTTGAGATGATCTAAACTGGAATTATGCTACCTTGTCAATTCGCCGCGTTGCGGCAATTGCTGCGCTGCGACTTTTGCACCTGCAGAAGATGTACGGTTACAGTTGTGCCGCAGAGCGGGGCGCAGTAAGAGTGCGGGTATGACGCAGACTGTTGAACTTCCTCTTTGGGCTTTTGTGCTGATCCTGCTGTTTGCAGCGGTGACATTTGCGTCGCATTTCCTGTTTCCCTCGGTGCGCTGGTTCTTTCGCCGTCGGCTGGAGAGGGCAGTGGCGCGGCTCAATCAGCGGCTGGAGCGCCCGATCGAGCCGTTCAAGCTGGCGCGCCGCTACGACATGATCCAGCGGCTGATCTATGATCCGCAGGTGGCGCAGGCAGTCTCGGACCATGCGGCGGCAAAGGGCATCCCGGAAAACGTCGCCTTTGAGGAGGCCCGGCGCTACGCGCGCGAGATCGTACCGTCCTTTTCGGCGTTCACCTATTTCAGCTTTGCGATCCGGGCGGCGCGGCTGCTGTCGAATGCGATCTACCGGGTGCGGTTGGGCAGTTACGACGAGGGGCTTTTGAAGGCGATTGACCGTGACGCCACCGTGGTTTTTGTGATGAACCACCGCTCCAATATGGATTACGTGCTGGTGACCTATCTGGTCGCCAAACGCTCGGCCCTGTCCTATGCGGTGGGCGAGTGGGCGCGGGTCTGGCCGCTGAGCCGTCTGATCCGGGCGATGGGGGCCTATTTCATCCGGCGCAAATCGCAAAATGCGCTGTACCGGGCGGTGCTGGCGGCTTATGTGCGGCTGGCCACGCGGGCAGGGGTAACGCAGGCGATGTTCCCCGAAGGCGGCCTGAGTCTGACGGGGGCGATGGCACCGCCGAAGCATGGCTTGCTCAAATACATCGTGGACGGCAGCGCCGAGGTCGGCAAGGACGTGGTCTTTGTGCCGGTGGCGCTGAATTATGACCGGGTGCTGGAAGACAAAATCCTGATCCGGGCCGCACAGACCGGCGACAGGCGATTTCGGGCGCGGATCGGGGCGGTGATGCTGCGTTTGCTGCGACAATTCTGGCTCTGGGTGACCGGGCGGTATCAGCATGCGGGGCAGGCGGCGGTGAGCTTCGGCCGCCCGCTCAGCGTTAGCGAGCTGCCGCAAACCTCTCGTGAAGATCGTGCGCGGATGCTGTCGACCGAGCTGATGCGCCGGATCGGAGAGGTGGTGCCGGTGCTGCCAGTGCCGATGGTCAGCTATCTCTTGTTGCAACGCGGCGCGATGAGTGAGGCGGCATTGCTGCAGGCGTTGCGCGACACCGTGGCGCGCATGCCGCTGGCCAGCATCCATTTGCCTGAACACGCCCATGACGCCGCCATCCAGAGCGCGATATTGCAGATGCGCAGGCGCAAGCTGATCCGCACCTCTGGTGGCGTTGTCACGCCGGACCGGAGCCAGATTGATATGCTGCGGTATTACGCCAACTCCATTGCACATCTGGTGCCTGCCGCCTTGGAACCACCTTCGGAGACGGAGGTGATTTCTGCGACCGCAAAAGAAAATTCTGCATCCGCTGGGTCATAAAATTACAAACAGTGACTGATTGGGGTTGCTTTATTACCTTGTCGTTCGTACTCCTTGGGGGAGAACGGCGCGATTCTGCATTGCAGAACCACTGCGCCGACAGATCGAGACCAAGGGAGGCCGACATGGCTCTGGACACTCAGGACGGCATGATGACCTACGACGCACCGCAAAAAGACCTCTATGAAATGGGGGAAATCCCACCGATGGGCTATGTGCCCAAGCAGATGTATGCTTGGGCGATCCGCAAGGAACGCCATGGCGAGCCGGATACTGCGATGCAGCAGGAGGTGGTCGATGTCCCCACACTCGACAGCAACGAAGTGCTGGTTCTGGTGATGGCAGCGGGCGTGAACTACAACGGCGTCTGGGCGGCACTGGGCCAGCCGATCAGCCCCTTTGACGGTCACAAGGCCCCCTACCATATCGCCGGGTCCGATGCCTCGGGCATTGTCTGGGCCGTGGGGGACAAGGTGAAGCGCTGGAAGGTCGGCGACGAGGTGGTGATCCACTGCAATCAGGATGATGGCGACGATGAGGAATGCAACGGCGGTGATCCGATGTATTCCACCAGCCAGCGGATCTGGGGCTATGAGACGCCGGATGGCTCTTTCAGCCAGTTCACCCGTGTGCAAGCGCAGCAGTTGATGCCGCGTCCCAAACATCTGACGTGGGAAGAAAGCGCCTGTTACACACTGACGCTGGCCACCGCCTATCGGATGTTGTTCGGCCATGAGCCGCACGACCTGAAACCGGGCCAGAACGTGCTGGTCTGGGGCGCCTCGGGCGGGCTGGGGTCTTATGCGATCCAGTTGATCAATACGGCGGGCGCAAATGCGATTGGTGTGATCTCGGACGAAAGCAAACGCGATTTTGTCATGAGCCTTGGCGCCAAGGGTGTGCTCAATCGCAGAGATTTCAACTGCTGGGGACAATTGCCCACCGTGAATACTCCGGAATATGCGCAGTGGTTCACGGAGGCGCGTAAATTCGGCAAAGCGATCTGGGAGATCACCGGTAAGGGCAATAATGTCGATATGGTGTTTGAACACCCCGGTGAAGCGACCTTCCCGGTCTCGACCTTTGTGGTTAAAAAAGGCGGCATGGTGGTGATCTGCGCGGGCACCTCCGGGTTCAACTGCACCTTTGACGTGCGCTACATGTGGATGCACCAGAAACGTCTGCAAGGCAGCCATTTTGCGCACCTCAAACAAGCGTCGGCGGCCAATAAGCTGATGATTGAACGCCGTCTGGACCCTTGTATGTCTGAGGTCTTTACCTGGGCGGATCTGCCGGCAGCACATATGAAGATGCTGCGAAACGAACATAAGCCCGGCAATATGTCGGTGCTGGTTCAAGCGCCCAAAACTGGCTTGCGCACACTTGGTGAAGTGCTCGACGCGTAACCCCAGCTTTTGCTGGACGCTCAAAACATCCGCCCCTAGGGGCGGGTGTTTTTGTTTGAGACGTGGGGTGGCCACCCTATTGCCAAGCGGCCTTTTCGTGGGTTGACTGGTCTGCAGGCGAGAACTGCGCTATTTCGTCAAGCAAGGTGACAGCGTAATGCAACCCCAGATAGAATGATCGATGTCGATGACATATCTCATAAGTTGGGATGGTTTAAGCGCCTCAGAAATTTATAGTAGGAGAATAGATCTAAAAGATCTAATGTAGGGCACGCAAAAAGACTCAGGCCCGCAGCAACGCTCTGAAACAGACACGACAGACTTTCTAAGAACCAGCGTCAGGTCCGACCTGAGCGGGGGTCGACTTAATGGACCAGCGCGTTATATGCAGCGTGGTCCCGGCATCGTCGGACGCAAAGCGCCGACAGCAAGTGCGAGATAGAATGATACGACGTCAAAACCTGAACGCGATTCTCGAAATGATCGAGAGTTCAGCCAATCTTGAAGAGATTGGTGAGGTTCTGGCGCAGTTTCGAAACCTCCTAGAGGTGGATCACGTCTTCTATCGCTGGGTGGACCGTTCAGGCAGCATCAGCGGATGCTCGACCTTGCCGGTGGCGTGGCAGGACCGTTATTCCGCCATGGGCTATCACCGCATCGATCCGGTTGTGATCGGCTGCTACACCGCGTTTCACCCTGTGGATTGGCGCGATCTGGACTGGTCGGCGCGGCTGGCGGCAGCGTTTCGCAAGGATTCACTGGCCTTTGGGGTCGGCAGTCAGGGCTATAGCGTGCCCGTGCGCGGACCTGCCGGACAATATGCGGTGTTTAGCATCACCAAGACCTGCAAGGGCGACGTGTGGGATAAATTTACGCGCAAACACAGCCGCGATCTCAT